>VAPE01005488.1_pt1 | contig 24928 bp, 23 predicted proteins | sample 3393911 | NCBI WGS metagenome assembly VAPE01 (sample SAMN08290436, study PRJNA428436) | hydrothermal vent metagenome | isolation source: Deep-sea hydrothermal vent chimney | place: Atlantic Ocean: South-mid Altantic Ridge
AACAACTAGATGGAAATATAAAGACAATAAAGATAACTTATTGATATTCAAATCTTTGCGTTTATGCGGCTTTGCGAGAACGAAAAATTACCGGAGTATTGTAATACTTTGTCTCAAATTAATATTATTTCAACTTATCCTGTTAGTATATTATGATGTAGCTTGGTATTTTTCTGAATTGCAGAAATCAGGCTTACGTATGACAGGGTTTTGTTTTCATGATAAAATTAAAGGTATTCACCCCGTAAAAATCTTCTGTTTCACAAACTTTTTAACCAACTTTTCAACCATTACCTTTCCACACATGATTTTATCGAAAAAGGATGGTTTTTATTACTAAATTTGTGCAGTAAAAAATAAATTTATCTACTATGAAGAGGATTGGAATTTTGATAATATTTGTGTTTTTTGCTTTTCAGATACAGGCACAGCAAACAACAAAAAAGACAACCGGAGCAACTTTAAAATTCATGGAAACTAACCATGATTTTGGTAAAATATTTTACAGTTCTGCGGGCACACATGCCTTTAAATTCGTGAATGCCGGCAAAGAGCCGATACTTTTGTCGCGTCCGCGCTCTTCATGTGGTTGCACAGTTCCTACCTGGCCCAAAGCCCCCATTCTTCCCGGCGACTCAGCCACCATCAGCGTGGCCTACAACACTCATATTCTTGGCGAATTCAACAAAACAGTTACCGTTTATTCCAGCGCATCAAAGCCGATTGTGCTGCATATTCATGGTAAGGTTATTCCCCGTCCGAAACCTATGTTGCCGGTAAAACAAACCGACAAAGATGCGACTCCGATTCATAAATAATTAAACCATAAGATAATGCCAAAGATTTCATTAAAAGGGCAACAGATGCCCGAATCACCCATTCGTAAGCTGGTACCTTATGCCGAAGAAGCAAAGAAAAGAGGGCGTAAAGTGTATCATCTGAACATTGGCCAACCGGACATCGAAACGCCTGAAGTGGCCTTGAATGCCGTCAGGAATTACGACCATAAAGTTATCGAATATAGCCATTCGGCCGGAATGCTGTCGTTGCGCAAGCGCCTTACGGATTATTACAAAACGGTAAATATTGACGTCACTCCCGATCAGATTATTGTTGGAACCGGCGCTTCGGAAGCTTTGCTTTTTGCTTTTCAAAGTATTATGGATCCGGGCGATGAGGTAATTATTCCCGAACCCTTTTATGCCAACTACAACGGATTTGCTACCAATGCCGGCATCAAAGTTAAACCCATTATGTCGGATATCGAAACCGGCTTTGCCCTGCCTCCGATGGAAGCTTTTGAACAGGCCATCACGGACAAAACAAAAGCTATTTTGGTGTGCAACCCAAATAATCCCACCGGCTATCTTTACTCCAAAGAGGAGCTGGAAACACTTCGTGATTTGGTGAAAAAATACGACCTTTATCTCATTGCCGATGAAGTATATCGCGAGTTTACCTATGATGGAAAAGTCCATTATTCGGCCATGTATCTCGATGGGATTGATGATAATGTTATTCTTATCGATTCGGTTTCAAAACGTTACAGCGCATGCGGTGTGCGTATAGGCTGGTTGATTTCGCGTAATAAAATGGTTATCTCCACGGCGTTGAAGTTTGCCCAGGCTCGTCTCAGCCCGCCCACATTCGGACAGGTAGCCGCCGAAGCAGCTGTGGATACGCCGGACGAATATTTCGAAGCCGTTGTAAAAGAATATATTGCCCGTCGAAACGCCGTAGTGGAAGGTATCAATAACATCGAAGGCGCATTTTGCCCCAACCCGACAGGTGCTTTTTATGTAGTTGCCAGGCTGCCCATTGACGACTCTGACAAATTCTGCCGCTGGCTGCTCGAAGATTTTGAATTTGAAAACCAGACGGTCATGCTGGCGCCCGCTTCCGGATTTTATTCTACTCCCGGCAAAGGGAAAGACGAAGTACGCATCAGCTATGTGCTGAAAGTGGAAGACCTGAAAAGCTCGGTGAAAGTGCTTGCAGAAGCGCTGAAAGTTTATCCGGGCAGAACAAATTAAGCTTTTGGACAAAAGTTTTGAGGTGGTATGTTTGTGATATTTTTTGTTTCAATAATTACTTGAAAAAGAATAAATAAAGTTGTAAATTTGTAATATGGATTTGTTTGAAAGAAATATAGAGAGCTTAAAGAAATTATGTGATCAATACAGAGTATTAAAACTTTATGTATTTGGTTCGGCAATAAGTGATAAATTTAGGAAAGATAGTGATATTGATTTTCTTGTAACATTTGACGCTGTCGAATTAAATGACTATGCTGACAATTACTTCGACTTTAAATTTTCATTGGAAGATTTATTTAATAGAGGAATAGATTTGCTTGAAGAAAAATCAATTAAAAATCCTTTCTTAAAACAATCTATTGACACTTCAAAAAGACTCATATATGGATAATAAAATTAATACATGGCTGTTTGATATAAACTCTGCTATTTCGGAAATAGAAGAATTTTTTGAGGATGGAAAAAAAGTTTTTGAGAAATACAAGCAAGACATAAAAACAAAGCGTGCAGTTGAAAGAAATATAGAAATAATTGGAGAAGCGGTAAAAAGAATTCTTGATAAAGATAGTAAAATTGAACTAACCAACGCAAGAAAGATTGTCGATGCAAGAAATAGAATAATACACGGTTATGATACAATTTCAGATGATGTAATTTGGGGAATAATAATAAGACACTCCCTAAATTAAAGATTGAAGTTGAAGAATTAATGAACAAATAATAAGTACGTTCGTAATGCGGATTGCAGCGATAAATTGGAAGATTATACAGCCAAGAAACTTAGTGGAAAAATGAAAAAAAGCCTGGTAAAAAACGAAATCTATGAAATATGTAGGTGCTCACGTAAGTGCTTCCGGTGGCGTTGAAAATGCCCCGGTAAATGCTCATGCTATTGGCGCAAAAGCTTTTGCCCTCTTTACCAAAAATCAACGGCAGTGGTTCTCCAAACCTTTGACAGAGACGAATATTCATCTTTTCAGGGAGAACTGCGAAAAGTATGGCTATGCCCCGTACCAGATTTTGCCTCACGACAGCTATCTGATCAACCTCGGCCATCCGGAGAAAGAACCGTTGGAGAAATCCAGAACCGCCTTTCTGGACGAATTGCAACGTTGTGAACAACTGGGTCTCGACCGGCTCAACTTTCATCCCGGCTCGCACCTGAGAAAGATAACCGAAGAAGTCAGCCTGAACACCATTGCCGAATCTATTAATTGGGCGCTGGACAAGACACAAGGCGTCACCGCTGTCATTGAAAATACCGCCGGGCAAGGCACAAACCTCGGCTATCGTTTCGAACATCTGGCCTATATCATCGACCGCGTGGAGGACAAAAGTAGCGTGGGTGTGTGCATCGACACCTGCCACACTTATACTTCGGGTTACGATATCAAAACGGAAGCCGGTTTCCAACACACCTTTTCCGAATTTGACCGGATTGTGGGTTTCCAATATCTGAAAGGAATGCACCTGAACGACTCGAAAAAAGAACTCGCTACGCGTGTGGACCGTCACGATAACATTGGCAAAGGCTTCATCGGAATTGACCTGTTCAGCAGGATTATGAACGACCCGCGCTTTGATGACATGCCGCTGATACTGGAAACACCCGACACAAACCTGTGGCCACAGGAGATAGCGTTGCTTTACAGTTTAGCGGACAAATAGCCATCTTCTTCCGGCTAAATAGAGCTCGTCCATAAAGCCAGTGTTTGGTTCAGAATGTTCGAGTTCGAGGCTTGTGAAGTATTTGAAATCAGGAGTTTACTTTTGTAAATGACTGTTTTTAAATACGAGCATAACAGCTTGTCCCGCTTTAAGCGGGGAAGAAATCGGACATTATGGGCAGATACTGATTATATCTCTTTTACAGCCTCAATAGTTGCAGATACAACATAATTTTCAATTCCTTTTCCCGGAGCCCAGTCTTTTATAAATTCACGACTTTTGTCTTTTGGCTCAATACTAATTTTCAAGAATCCGGCATTTTTAAGTAGGGCATATAATTCATCAATAGAGGAGGCCCCTGCAATACAGGCGGAATAAAGTGATAAATCATTTTTTTGTTCTTCCGGTAATTCTACAGACGAAACCACATCGGATATGGCCAACCGTCCGCCGGGTTTCAAAACCCTGAAGGCCTCTGCAAAAACTTTCTCTTTCTCAGGAGATAAGTTGATGACACAATTTGAAATAATAACATCAACCGTTGAATCGGCAACCGGAAGATGCTCAATTTCGCCAAGTCTGAAATCTGTATTGGTGACATTCCCTTTTTCAGCGTTTTCTCTTGCCTTCGAAATCATCTCAGGAGTCATATCTACCCCCATTACCATCCCTGTTTTTCCAACATGTTTAGCGGCTAAAAAACAATCGAAACCACCGCCGCTTCCAAGGTCTAAAACCGTTTCTCCCTTTTTCAGTGAAGCTATCGCCAGAGGATTGCCGCAACCAAGGCCCATATTAGCCCCCTCAGGCACATTAATATATTCCAATTCGGAATATCCCATCGCTTCCGAAACGCTAAACAAATCATCTGTTGCGGAGGGACTGCAACACCCCGAACTACTGCAACCACACGAACTATCTGACAATGCCACTTCTTTGTAACTTTCCATTACAGATTCTCTAATCTTGTTTTTTAATTTTGTTTCCATAATAACACTCCATTTTAAATTGTTAGAAATAAGGCTTTCATAACTCATCAATGTGTAAATGAACTTTGAAAATTATAATTTAAAAATCAGGAAATAAATGATATTATTATAAAACCTGCCCCTACACCCCTTTCTCGCCTGAGGCGAGAGGAATATTGGTATTTATTTCCTGATTTTTCCAATCATTGAAATTCATTCCGCTTGAAACTGATTTGTTACAAGCTTTCATTATGGAGTCGCCGGGAATAAAAAAAAGACGCAAAAAAAATCAACATTTTTTACGACTGTTTTGCTTTTGGCAGTAGTCCAGAACATTACCACGCTTATCTATTTCGAATTTACAACATTCGTTCAGTGCATCCAAAAGCTTCAGTCTTCCTCTTTGAATTCTTGATTTGGTGCCGGAAAGGCTAATATTTTCTTTTTCAGAAATCTCCTTTTGCGACAGCCCCTCAATTTCATATTGCATGAGTGAATTTGAATATTTCAAAGGAAGTTGTTTAATAAACGGAACAATACTTTTTGCAATTTCTTCGTTTCTGTTGTCATCAATTTCAAATTCCGGTTCCTCGTGATTTATGGGAATAGTCGCATACTTTGCAATCTGTCTGTTGTGGTCAACAATAGTATTTCTTGCAATTTGAAAAATCCAGCTTTCCAGCTTCCTATCGTCTCTGAGAGAGGATAACCCGTTATAAATTTTGATGAATATTTCCTGAACGCAATCATCTTTCATCTCTTTGTCGAAAATGCGTTTTTCCACAAAAGCCGAAAGCCGGTCATGGAAATCTTTCCAGATATTTTCAAATTTATTGTTCATCTTTTTTGCCTGTTCACAGTATTGATAAATGGCAGAGATTTCAATTCAGAATATAACCGGACTATTCTTAGAACTTGCAACGAAACGGCCGGTACATTCTAAAATCCACTTTAGCACCTTATCTTATTGCAAAAGTATTGAATAAAGGGGACTTCTTATCACTACTTCACAAAGGATCTTCCACCTTTATTATTAGACAATGAAATACCCATGTTTAAGTTTTAAACACACGACTTGTCCCGTTTCAAACGGGAAAGGGATGATTAAAAGGCTTTGCGATTTTAGCGTAAATTCCTTTTTGCGGCCTTTGCGTGAAATATAAACATCCGGTAAGTAACGAAATACAAAATTATAAACACATGAAAACTACGGGCATCTGTTGAGGAAAAACCTCACGGTGGGGTATGACGTAAGGAGAGGTCACACAAAGTCATTCTTAACTGGTTAGAATACCGGAAATTCATTCTGTCGTACTGAATTTTATCAGGTTAATGATTTCATAACCTAAACTTAATGTTTAATTAACCGTGATTTGGAAATGAAGATGTTCTTTTGCCAATAAATAATTAACAAATGAAATGAAAAAATTCTACGCAAGTATTATTTTCTTGCTACTAATAGTTGAGGTGTTTGGGCAAAGTTCCCAAACAAGAGATACTTTTAAGCCATCAGGGAAACCCTTTGTGAAAATTTACACAAATTATCACAGCAATTTTGCCGACGGTACAACCCGGAACCTTTTTGAAGTAACACGGGCATATATGGGCTATAAATATTCGTTTACAAAATATTTTTCAGCAAAGGCAAACCTTGATATAGGCAACCCGGGTTTTGGCAAGCTTCAAATGACTGCCTATTTAAAAAATGCTTTCGTTCAGTACAAAAGGAATGGACTTACCGCCAGATTTGGACTTATTGGAACTTATATATTTAATTTTCAGGAAAGCCAGTGGGGGAATCGTTACCTTTTTAAGTCATTCCAGGATCAGAATGGCTTCGGGCCAAGTGCAGATTTAGGTGTAAGTCTTGCTTATCAAATAAAATCATATATAAGTGTTGATTTCGCCGTCCTAAACGGAGAAGGTTATAAAAGGGTTGAAGTTGACAGCACTTTAAAATATACTTTAGGGGTAACATTCAAACCTGTCAAAGCACTTGCGTTCCGAATCTATTACGATTACATGAACAAACAAGCAGCCCAGCAGACCCTCTCATTTTTATTAGCCTACACAGGAGCCAGATTGAAAGGAGGAGCAGAGTACAACAAACAGTATAATCACAGTATGTCCTCCGGAAAAGATTATTCAGGCTACTCTTTTTATGGTACCTATTACTTTAGTAAAAAGATAAATATTTTCGGACGATACGATTATATATCCTCCGTAACGATGGCCAATCAGGTTACCCCATGGAACTTCTCAAAGGATGGGCAGGAATTTATTGCCGGGGTTGAGATTTCACCCGTAAAGGGGGTGGAAATTTCACCAAATTATCAGCTTTGGAAGCCACGAGATGCTGCTAAATCATCAGTTTCAGGAGCTTATTTAAGTTTAGAAATCAAATTTTAAGACCATATTAACATTCAAAAACAATTAAAAATGAAAAAGTTATTAATTTTTATGGCTGTGATTGTGGGACTCGCCTCATGCCAGAACCCCAACAGTACGAGTTCAAAGAAGACTACGAAAAGTGCGAAGGCTAACATCAGCCTTTCCGCTGCCGGTTCCACTTTTGCCGGACCTTTCTACAAAACGGCGTTCAATAAATATCTTAAAGAAACCGGTGTTTCCGTATCTTACGGACTGACCGGGTCAGGCGCCGGTATCCGAAGCCTGAAAGACAGGGTGGTTGATTTTGCCGGTAGCGATGCCTATTTAAGCGATGCTGAAATGACTAAAATGCCTGGTGTTGTTGTTCACATCCCTACTTGTAGTGGCGCTGTGGACATAGCATATAATCTTCCAGGAATTCAATCCATTAAGTTGACCCCTGATTTGCTTACCAAAATTTTCATGGGAAAAATCACCAAATGGAACGACCCCGCACTCAAAAAGTTGAATCCAGATGTTAAATTTCCTAACCTTGCCATTTCCGTTGTTCACCGCTCGGACGGAAGCGGAACTACTTTCATCTTCAGCGATTACATGAGTAAGATTAGCAAAGCCTGGAAAGAACAGGTAGGTACCGGAAAATCCCTGAAATGGCCCACCGGAATGGGCGCCAAAGGAAATCCCGGAGTTGCCGGAACCATCAGCTCTACAGTAGGTGCTATAGGATACATTGGTTCTGACTATGCTTTTGCCCAGAAAATTTCGTTCGCATTGCTGAAGAACAAAGCCGGTAATTTCATAGCCCCGACTATTGCAGCAGTTAGCGCTGCAGGAAAAGGTAAAATGCCTGCAGATACACGGATAATGGAAACCAACTCATCCGCACCGGATGCTTACCCAATTAGTGGTTTTACCTGGGTCATTCTTTATAAAAACCAGGCTTACAACGGGCGCTCATTTGCCGAAGCCCAGGCTACACTGAAGCTATTAGACTGGATGTTAGACCCGACCGCACAGTCCATAGGCAAAAAATTAAAATATGCACCCTTACCTGAAAAAGTCATTAAAATAGCAAAAGGTATTTTGCGCACCGTTAATTATGACGGGAAACCAATTCTACAGTAAGGCGATGCAGTTATACAAAGGAATAGATGAATAGCGAAAAAATAACCAAGAACATATTATTTGTTGCAACCATCATCTTAATACTTCTTGCAGCCGGAATAGTGCTCACTCTCGTTAGTGGGTCTGTTCCGGTTTTCAAGAGATTTGGATTTCAGTTTATTTATTCTTCCAAATGGGATCCAACCGCAGGCAGGGAACAGTATGGTGCGCTTCCGTTTATAGTGGGGACACTCGTAACTTCGATCCTCGCTATAATCATTTGTCTTCCTTTGGCTTTTTCGACCTCTCTGTTTATCGGGGAGTATTACAAAGGAACGTTAGTTGCAAAAATCATAGGAACGATGGTTGATTTGCTGGCAGGCATTCCATCTATTGTTTATGGGCTTTGGGGATTTTACTATCTGCGTCCTCTGATCGTAACACTGGGATTTAACGCACAAGGATTTGGAATTTTCACCTCCAGCATTATCCTGGCCATCATGATTATTCCTTACGCCTCATCCATGAGTACAGAAATTATTTCTCTGGTTCCCAACCATCTGAAGGAGGCAGCCTATTCTTTAGGCGCAACGCGCATGGAGGTGATCTTTAACGTAACAATTCCGGCTGCGAGGTCAGGCATTGTTGCAAGCTACATTCTGGCCTTGGGACGTGCACTGGGGGAAACCATGGCCGTAACCATGCTGATAGGGAACTCTAACCTCATCCCGAAAGGAATATTTAGCCTGGGGAACACTATGGCCAGCATTATTGCTAATCAGTTTGGTGAGGCAGAAGGCCTGAAATTAAGTGCCTTGATCGCTATCGGCCTCTTATTATTTGTTATTACCGGACTTATCAATGCCATCGGGAAACTCATTATCAAGAAATTTGCCTGAAGCCATGTCGAAAATACAAAAACCGGATAAAGGTTCCTTGAAGGGGAATGATCAAAGGAGGGTGGCAAAGAATAAAATCTTCCAAACATTGGTTATTCTTTTTGCATTTATCGCTACAACGCCTATTCTGCTCATTCTGTTCGAGCTCATCCGTAAAGGAATGAGGCAAATCAATTTCGACTTTTTCACAAAGGTTGCCCCCGACTCATGGGAAGCCATGACTGCCATCAGCCAGGGAAAGGTTATCCCCGGAGGAATACTTAATGGTATAACCGGAACATTTATCATGGTAATTGTTGCCAGCATAATTGCTATTCCCATTGGCATCCTGATTGGAATATATTTGTATGAACATGGTGAACAACGTTATGCCAGCATCCTTCGCGACATTTCCGATATTCTTCAGGGGGCACCTTCGATCGTTTTGGGGATTATCGCTTATATCTGGGTAGTAAAATACATTACCCATGGATACTCAGCGCTTGCAGGAAGTGCATCGCTCGCCATTATGATGCTGCCACTTATCATTCGATCAACAGAAGAAACGTTTAAAATGATACCTGTTTCCATTATAGAAGCCGGCCTGGCATTAGGCGTTCCTTATCATAAAATTATTTTGAGAGTATTAATACCCACAGGTCTAAGCGGACTTACTACAGGAATTCTGCTGGCACTTTCCAGAGTTATTGGTGAAACAGCGCCTCTGATGTTGACCGCACTCGGAAGCCCTTCTGTCAGTTTTAATCTGGATAAACCTGTCAATGCCGTACCTTTGCTGATTTGGCAGTTTTATAACGACCCAAATATGGTTAACCTGATATGGAGTTCATCTTTGTTTTTGGTGGCTCTGGTTCTGGCTCTTAATTTAATTGCAAAACAAATTGCAGCAAAACAGAAATAAATTATAATGAATAAACTCATCATAGAAAAAAAGCCCATATTGAGGATCCAAAATCTGTTTGTTTCTTATGAGAAAGATAAGTATGCAATTGCAGATGTAACCGTCAGCATAAAGAAGAATATAATTACAGCAATTATGGGGCCGTCGGGTTGTGGAAAAAGCAGCTTGTTAAGGGCGATGAACCGAATGCACGAGCTATATCCTAAAATTGAAACCCGGGGTAAGATTTTCCTGAATGATAAAGATATCTCAAAGCTTTCAAATATTGAGTTAAGGCGAAAAGTCGGTATGGTTTTTCAAAGTCCCAACCCTTTTCCGAGTATGAGCATTTACGATAATGTCATTGCAGGCTATAAGTTAAATGGTATCCGGCAAAAGAAGACCAAACGGGATGAGATAGTTGAGAAATCACTCAAAGACGTTGCGCTTTGGGATGAAGTAAAAGACTCACTATATAAAAAAGGGAATTTTTTATCCGGCGGGCAACAACAACGACTTTGCATTGCCCGTGCATTGGCTTTTCAACCAGATGTTATTCTTCTTGATGAACCGGCTTCTGCCCTGGATCCGGTGTCAACTTCAAAAATCGAAAATCTCCTTGTGAAACTGAAAAAGGAATATACCATAGTGCTGGTAACACATAATATGGCGCAGGCTGCCCGTATTTCCGATTACTCTATGTTTATGTACCTTGGTGAACTGGTAGAGTATGGTAAAACAAAAGATTTATTTACGAACCCTTCTGATAAGAGAACGGAAGAATACCTTACCGGGAAATTTGGATAATTTGTATCTTTGAAAAAAAACAAACATGAGCATTACGAAAGATAAAGCAATCCGGAAAATAATGGATGATTTTGAAAGTTTATCAAAACTTACATTACAGCAGATGGAGTTACTTACAAACTTAATTGGCGCTGAACATACGGGCATCACTGCGGAAAGCCTGAAACAAATAAGAAAGAATGAAAGAAAAATAGATGCTTATGAAATTAAAATAAGCCATCGGATTATTAGTACTATCGTTCTTTATAAGCCTGTTGCTTCGGAGCTTAGACGAATAATGGCCTCTTACCGGATGATAACTAATCTGGAACGTATTGGCGACCTGATTATGAAGATTGTAAATATTTTGAAAAACCTCAAAGATCCCAATCTCCTTTTGTTGAATACAAAAGACATTAGTAAAATGCTAGCCGTTAGCACCGAAATGATTTCAAAAGCTATTTTTTCATTTACAGACAATGATAAAGAGGCTGCGCTTTGGACCCTTCGGAGTGATAGTTTTGTTGATAATTTGAATCGACAAATATTTAAAAACTCCATTCTTGCAGAAAAATCCACCGGTAAATTACAAAAGGCCATATTAAACTTCGTCGAAATCAAAAATATAATCTCCAGTATCGAGCGGATAGCCGATCACGCCGCACACATCGCAGAAGCTTCAATTTATGCTTATGAAGGAACTGACATAAGGCATCAGGATATAAAGAAAATTTGATGAGGTGATATCTTTGTTGAAGAGAGAGGTGCAGCTATCTGGGATCTACTGAAAAGCATATAACAACCTGGTATATATATTATTCAGCAGTCCCTACTTACAAAACAAAAGTTTCACTTATACAACAAATACTTCACCCTGATCTTTTTAAATTTTTGCAAATCTTTTTGCCAGCTTTGGCGGATTTGCGCTTCGGTAAAGCCGGCTTCAATTTGTTTGCGTAATTGATCCGTCCCGGCCAGTTTATCAAAATAGTGATTGAAAAACATGTGCTTTCCCGATAATTCACGGTAAGCCTTTAAAAGCCATTGCAAATGAAGCTGAGAAGGATTTTTCCGATAGTTTTCCGCGAAAGTGGTTAAATCCTCCCCGCGGCAGGTTTTGTTTTCCAGTTTGGGATGCAGACTGGCACCCGGTGTACTTTTGGGAGTAAAGACATAATTGCCATTCATTCCCGGATAACCGAAAATTTGAAAAGGTTTCGGAGTGCCCCGTCCAACACTCACGCCGGTACCTTCAAAAAAGCAAAGTGATGGATAAAGATAGACTGCCTCCCAGTTAGGAAGGTTTGGAGAAGGTTTTACGGGAAGTTTCACCATCATGTTGTGGGTGTAACGCTTCAGCGGGATAACTGTTAAATCACAGGTTACGCCATCCTTCAGCCAGTGTTTGCCGTTGACCATGCGGGCATATTCACCGAGGGTCATCCCATAAGCCACCGGAACGGGATGCATCCCCACAAAAGATTTAAATCCGGGTTTAAGCACCGGCCCATCCACATAAAAGCCATTGGGATTGGGGCGGTCGAGAATAATCATTGGAATATGGTTTTCTGCGCAGGCTTCCATAACCAGCGTCATGGTGGAGATATAAGTATAAAACCGCACTCCAACATCCTGCAAGTCAAAAAGCACCAAATCCACACTCTGTAAGTCTTCAACGGTGGGCTTTTTATGCTTCCCGTAAAGGGAAATTACGGGAAGTCCGGTTTGGATATCCAGACCGTTTTTTACTACAGTGCCGGCACTTTTGTTTCCCCTGAAACCATGCTCAGGACTGAAAATCCGCACCACCCGGATGCCAGAGGACAAAAGGGTATCCACGAGATGGGTTTCCCCGATAATGGAACTCTGGTTGGCTACCACCGCCACCCGTTTCCCTTGCAACAAAGGAAAATAAACAGTCGTCTGCTCGTCGCCAGTAACAATTTGATTATAATTTGTTAGCACCGGGGGCTGGTTTTGTGCCCGGCTTACCCATCCGGAAAAAAGAAACAAAACAAGAAACAATACACGTGCTCTCATATAAAAGTCAGGATTTAAAGAGGTAAAAATACAAAAGCCTGCCGTTTTAAAGCAGGAAATGATAATTTTGTAAAAAAATCAGTTTTGAACGTAGCCTATTTCATTGCCAAACACATTGCGCCCGGCCGCACGGAAGCTTATGCCCGTCCAATTATTCGCATTGCCGTTGTCAGCATTGCGCTGGGGCTGGCACTGATGATTATTTCGGTGGCCATAGTCATTGGCTTTAAGAATTCTATCAGCAACAAAGTGGTAGGATTCTCAGCACCGTTGCAGGTGGTGGCTTTCACACGTAATGAATCGCTTGAAGAAAGCCCGGTAACTATTGGACCAAAATTTCTGAAAAAACTCCGAGCCAATCCCGAAATCACGCATATCCAATATACGGCAGAAAAGGGTGGCGTACTGAAAACGCATGATCAGATTCAGGGTATTATTTTGAAAGGTGTTGGTCAGGACTACGACTGGCAGTTTTTAAAAAAAAATCTTACATCAGGACATCTCCCTGATTTAAAAACATATAAACCCGCGCGGCAAATCCTTATTTCCCAAAAACTTGCCACAAAACTTCAACTCAGGCCGGGCGATGCTGTTCGCATTTGGTTCATTGGCAAAGATGCTACCGCAGCGCTTGGCCGTAAACTCGTCATCAGTGGCATTTATAATACGGGGATTGAAGAGTTTGACAACCGTTTTCTCATCGGCGACCTGCGTCAAATTCAACAGCTCAACGGGTGGAAGCCTGATCAGGTGGGAAGTGTCGAATTACAGGTTCGTGACTTTAAAAAGCTGAAAACCATTGCACAAAATATTTATAACAGTATCCCTTACAATCTGAATATCAACACTATCTTTGATACTTACCCCGAAATATTCAACTGGCTTGACCTGCTTGATACTAATGTGGTGGTCATTTTAGTGCTTATGATTCTGGTAGCCGGTATCACCATGATTTCCACGCTGTTTATCCTCATTCTGGAACGTACCGGCATGGTTGGAATTTTAAAAACGCTGGGTACCAGCAACCGAACTATACAGAAGATTTTTCTTTACAAAGCTGCTTATATCATTGGGCGAGGAATGTTATGGGGCAACCTCCTCGGTCTGCTTTTCTATATTGTCCAGTACTATTTCCATCTTTTCCGCCTCAACCCGGTCAGTTATTACGTCTCCTTTGTCCCCGTGGAGCTGTCTGTTTCCAATTTTCTGCTGCTTAATGCCGGTACTTTTTTTCTTTGTCTGCTCATGCTCATCATTCCCTCATTTTATATCATGCGTGTTGAGCCGGCCAGAGCACTTCGGTATGAATAAAACAACGAATTAACAAAGATTAGGATATTTTTGGTTCATACAATTCATTTTTCATTATTTTTGTAAAAAACATAGTTTAATAAACTCATGACAACCAAAGAGAAAAAGCTGCCTGATTCTTTTAAAGACATACGTGAGGAGGCCGGCAAGAGGCTCATTCTTTTTAATGATGATATAAACACCTTTGATTTTGTGATTGAGACATTAATAGAAGTTTGCGGCCACGATTCTCATCAGGCTGAAAATTGTGCCCTCATTGCACATTTCAAAGGGAAATGTGCAATAAAAGTCGGAACTTTGAGTGGTTTGGAGCTGTGTTATAAGACAATGATTTTGAAGCAATTAACCGTAGAAATACAATAAGCGTATGTGGGCTGTTATCGTTATTTTAATTCTGGTGGGGCTTATTCTGCTGGCATTGGAAATTATGGTCATCCCGGGAGTGGGAATAACCGGTATTCTCGGCTTTTTGCTTATGACAGAAGGTGTGTGGCTGGCTTATTCCAGAGAAGGCACAACTGCAGGAAATATTACTTTAATCATCACCGTTTTAGTAAGCGCCTCCAGTATGGTAGTAATGCTTCGTTCAAAAACATGGAAAAATGCACAATTAAAAACCTCTGTCTCAGGTAAAGTACGAACACTTGATGAGGAGAACCTGAAAGTAGGAATGCATGGAGAAACTACTTCTCGTTGTGCTCCCATGGGGAAAGCCGTTTTTGGCAATATCCACGTAGAGGTTGATGCAGGAACTAATTATTTGAAAACCGGAACACCGGTTGAGATTGTTAGAATATACAGAAATAAAATATTTATAAAACCTTAACAACTTAATATCATGGGAAGTACTTATATCATTTTTGCCGGAGCCATTGGTGCTATTTTTATCCTTTGGATTTTACTTTACTTTATTCCTGTGGGACTGTGGTTTACCGCATTTGTCTCTGGAGTTCGAATTTCTCTTATCCAGTTAGTACTTATGCGCTGGCGGAAAGTTCCTCCGGGAGTAATTGTCAGAAGCCTGATTACTGCAACCAAAGCCGGCCTTCATTTAAAGCGCGATGACCTGGAGGCTCATTACCTTGCGGGAGGACGAGTACAGCAGGTGATCAACGCATTGATTTCAGCCGATAAGGCCAATATTGATTTGAATTTTAAAACAGCTACAGCCATTGACCTCGCCGGGCGCGATGTACTCGAAGCAGTACAGATGTCGGTAAACCCAAAAGTAATCGACACCAAAAGAGTAACTGCCGTTGCTAAAGATGGGATTCAGTTGATTGCCACTGCCCGGGTTACCGTTCGCGCCAATATTCAGCAACTCGTGGGAGGTGCCGGAGAAGAAACCGTTTTGGCTCGTGTAGGTGAAGGTATTGTATCTTCCATTGGCTCAGCTCGTTCACATAAAGAGGTTTTGGAAAACCCCGACAGCATCTCACGGGTAGTGCTTGAAAAAGGACTTGATTCGGGAACTGCTTTTGAGATACTTTCCATCGATATCGCCGATATCGACATTGGAAAAAACATTGGTGCTGTTCTGCAAATGGACCAAGCTAATGCCGATAAAAATATTGCACAGGCCAAAGCCGAAGAACGCCGGGCTATGGCTGTAGCCAGCGAGCAGGAGATGAAAGCCAAAGCACAGGAAGCCAAAGCCAATGTGATACAGGCAGAAACTGAAATCCCCATGGCTATTGCGGAAGCCTTCCGTGAAGGAAATCTCGGTATCATGGATTATTACAGGTACAAAAATATTCAGGCCGATACCAAAATGCGGGATTCTATCGCAGAAGACCCAGGGACAGAGCCGGCAGAGAAAAAATAAACCACTATGGATTAATAATCCGCAGGTTTTGAATAACCACTGAAACTTGCTATAGTTGTTATTTGGAATAATGAACACTGATTAACGATTTTTGATTTAAAAAAGAAATTCTTACGTATGCCACACTTCTGCATTCATTATTCGTTAATCGAAATTCAAAACACTTATAAAAACTAAAGTATTGGTAATAAAATTGTAGGGGTTTAACCTTTTAATAAGATAATAATTGAGGACATTTATGTTGCCAAATGGCAATCCTTAACAGGAGCAGTTAAAAGAGTAAATGACAGACAAAGACAAATTAGTTCACAAAAAACTGGAAGAACTGTTTGAATGGACGGATGTAAAAGGAGATGTGAAATCGCATCTCCAGATACAGAAGGCCTTTGACATGGCATATAAAGCTTATAGAGGAAAAAAAATACCGGATGGCTCACCTTTAATTTTACATCATCTCGATGTTGCTCTTATTGCCATGAAAGAGATTAGCCTCGGCCCCACATCTGCTGTCTGCGCCCTGCTTCACTCGCTTGACACGGATGACAACCATGTCAGCGAAAAAATTGTGACGGACTTTGGCCTGAATGTGCTGGAAATTATTCAGGGCTTTAAGAAAATATCTGCCCTGCAAACCGAACGAGCCTCTTTCCAGTCAGAGGCTTTTCGTAACATGTTTCTGTCGCTGGTAAACGATATCAGGGTGATTCTCATCCGTATGGCTCACCGTCTCCACGATGTCAGAAGTCCTGAACTACTAACCCGAAAACAGAAGAAAAAATTCTTTGATGAAATAAAATATATCTATATTCCCATTGCTCATCGCCTCGGTCTATACCACATTAAGAGTGAAATGGAAAACGACTTGATGCTTTTTGAACATCCTGATATTTTCCACACTATTGTTGATAAAATTCAAGCTACGAAGAGCAAGCGGGAAGTTTATATTAATGACTTCATCAAGCCCATCGAACACGAGCTCATTGCTGCAGGTTTTGATTTTGAGATAAAATGGCGTACTAAATCAGTACCTTCCATTTGGGCGAAAATGAAAAGGCAAAATGTAGAATTTGAACAGATTTACGATATTTTTGCTGTCCGCATCATCATCAACAGTAAAAAGCCCAGTAAGGAAAAAGAGGATTGCTGGATGACCTATTCCATTATCACCAATATTTACCAGCCCAATCCCAAGCGGCTGCGCGACTGGATTTCGACACCCAAGGCATCGGGTTACGAATCGCTGCATACCACCGTAATGGGCCCTAACAAAAAATGGATAGAAGTCCAAATCAGAACTATCCGCATGGACAAAGTTGCCGAAAAAGGCCAGGCTGCCCACTGGGCGTACAAAGGACTTATGAAATCCAAAGATGTGGACGACTGGTTGATGCAGGTACGTGATGTGCTGGAGCATCCCGAAGCTATTAGTGCCGAATATGCTTACCGGACACAGAAAGCCAAAGAGCATGTCTTTATATTTACCCCCATGGGTGATTTGAAACGCCTTCCGGCAGGTGCTACCGTCCTCGATTTTGCTTACGACATCCACACAAACATTGGAAACCAGTGTAGCGGTGCCCGTGTCAACAACAAGCTTATGCCCATTCGTTATGTGTTGAAAAATGGTGACAAAGTGGAAGTGGTAACTACTAAAAATCAAAAGCCAAAAGCTGACTGGATAAGTTTTGTGAGTAGTACCAAAGCCCGTAACCACATCAAACGCCAGCTGAAAGAAGAGAAGTATAAAGAGGCCGAAGAGGGAAAAGAGCTGCTGCTGCGAAAATTCAAAAACTGGAAACTGAAAAGCAGCGATGACCTGATAAATGTTCTGGTTAAACATTTTAAAATGGATTCAGCCATCGACCTGTACTACCTGCTGGCAACTGATAAGATTGATTTGGCACTCATAAAATCGATTCTCAATGACTACCTTAAAGAAAAACCGGAAGATGCCACAGCGCAAGAAGAAGAAACAAAAACCATATCCAAATCAGATGAAAAATTGGATAAAGAACAAGACATACTTTACATTGGCAACCATGTCAAGAACATCAACTACCGGTTTGCCAAGTGCTGTAACCCCATTCCCGGCGATATGGTTTTCGGCTTTGTCACTACTCTGAGCGGCATCTCCATTCATCGCCGCAACTGTCCAAATGCCAAACGGTTATTCGAACGATATCCCTACCGTATTGTAGATGTAAAATGGATTGGGTCGGAAAACAAACCCTTTTACCGTATTAACTTGAAAATCAACGGCAGCGATGAATTGGGCATTGTAGAAGCAGTTACCAAAGCCATTACTGGTGACCTGCGCGTCAACATGCGCTCCATAAACTTTACCACCAAAGGCAAAAAATTTGAAGGCCGTGTCAGCCTGATGATCCGAAACCACGAGCATCTCGACCAGCTTATTCACAAGATAAAACTGGTAAAAGGCGTTGAAAAAATAACAAGACTCAAATAGCTATCGCATTGCGGTATTGTTGGAAATAATCTGTAAAACTTATGATATTCCGTGTCCGCTGGCTTCTGTTGTTTCTGTAGCTCAGGTCTGAAGCGGGTTTGAAAAATGAATCAACGCAACACATAACCATAAACTGCAATAAAATGGCAGATGCTTCCACCCAGTACAAACAGGTGAAAAATGGCATGATGATAAGGCATTTTTCGCTGCAAATACAAAACGGCACCGATAATGTAACTCACGCCACCGGCAAGGAGCCAGTAAAGCCCGGGCAACGAAAGGTTGGCCACCAACGGCTTGATGGCTATCAGCACAATGGAACCCATAACCACATAAGCAATGGTTGAAACCACATCAAATTTTCCAGTGTAAAAAAGTTTGAAAATAATACCGCCAATGGCCGCCGCCCAAATCACACCAAACAGGCTCCATCCCCATGCACCACGTAACGTTACCAGCAAAAATGGCGTGTAGGTTCCGGCGATGAGCAGATAGATGGATGCATGATCAAAAACGTTGAGTTTGTGCCTGCTTTCAGGATTTTTGGCCGAATGATAAAGCGTGGAAGCCAGATAAAGTGTCATCATGCTGGCACCGTAAATGCTCACACTTACAATCTGCCAGGCATCACCATGCGAAGCTTTCAGAATAAGAAATATTGTAGCAGGAATGGCAAATAAAAATCCCACTCCGTGCGACCAAATGTTCATCCGTTCTTCGGCGGGTGAATAGGTGCGTTTTTTAGTATAATTTTTCAATATTTAAGCCAAGTTTAAAATGATTTATTGATAAACGCTGCTATTGGTTTTTATTGTTCGGGGAAGCCAGATCCGGGTGTTAAAAAAGTAATTATTTTTTTGAAAAGGCAACCTGCTTCAGAAAATAGTCCCACAGCACATCGGGTGGCGGGTCAGCAGTAATCTCCAGCTTTTCTTTTTTCACCGGGTGAACAAAAGAAACTTTGCGGGCATGCAGACTTATAGAGGCATCCGAATTGCTACGCGGAAAGCCATATTTTAAATCGCCTTTTACGGGACAACCTATGGCAGCAAGCTGTGCTCTGATCTGATGATGCCGGCCGGTGAGTAAATCTACCTCCAGCAAATGATAACGTTCGCCGGATGCCAGCAACCGATAATTCAGGATAGCTTCTTTACTCTCTTTGCCGGGAGCTTTACTCACAAAGGATTTGTTTTTCTGTTGGTTACGTACCAGATAATGTACCAGTTTCCCCATGGTTTGTGGCGGCCTGTTTTTCACCACAGCCCAATATATTTTTTGCATATCCCGTTGCTTCACCAACTCGTTCATGCGGCTTAGTGCTTTTCCTGTTTTGGCAAATACCACCACGCCACTCACCGGCCTGTCAAGACGATGGACAACACCGAGAAAAACATTCCCGGGTTTATGATATTTTTCTTTCAGGTAGTCTTTTAAGGCCTCACTCAGCGGCTCATCGCCGGTTTTGTCACCCTGAACGATTTCCGAAGGTAGCTTGTTGACCACAATCAGGTGATTATCTTCAAATAAGATACGTTTTTTTAGAGGAAGAGGCTCATTCATAAAGCCGAGTGGATAGGAAACAACTTCAATTAATATTGTTCTTTGTCGTTGGGAAAATCGACAGCTTTCACGTCATGTATGTAAGCCAGAAAGGCTTTGATAATCTCATCGTGGAGGTTATGGTAACGACGGAGAAACCGTGGCGAAAATTCCTGATTGATGCCCAACATATCATGCAGCACCAGCACCTGACCATCCACGGCGTGTCCGGCACCAATGCCGATGGTAGGAATCTTTACCGATGCTGTAACTTTGGCAGCAAGTTCGGCAGGAATCTTTTCCAGCACAATACCAAAACAACCGGATTCTTCCAGTAATTTAGCATCACGCAGTAGCTTGGAAGCTTCTCCTTTCTCTTTGGCACGAACCACATAAGTCCCAAATTTGTTAATAGACTGTGGCGTAAGGCCGAGATGTCCGAGTACGGGAATTCCGGCTGTCAGAATACGGTCTATAGATTCCACAACTTCAGCACCGCCTTCCAGTTTCACCGCATTGGCGCCGGATTCTTTCATAATGCGGATAGACGAATGGAGTGCTTCTTTCGAGTTCCCCTGATAAGTACCGAAAGGCAAATCCACCACAACCAGCGCTCTTTTAACCGCTCGCATGACCGATGATGCATGGTAAATCATCTGATCAAGTGTAATGGGAAGTGTAGTCACATGACCAGCCATCACATTAGAAGCCGAATCGCCCACGAGAATAACGTCGATACCCGACTCATCCAGTAAACGGGCCATGGAATAATCATAGCCGGTGAGCATGGCAATTTTCTCCCCCTTCAGCTTCATTTCCTGAAGTACGTGCGTTGTGATTTTGGGAAATCTTTTGGAACCGTATAATCCATCCATAACGAAAATTTTTTACAAATGTAAGAAATAACCCTGCTTACAAACAAGTGTATCAAAAGAAAAAGCCGTCACCTTCCAGCAACGGCTTTTATAGAATAAATGGCCGAGTCTTCTTAATCTTCTGAAAAATAGTCGATATCAGCCTGACGTTTGTAGAATTGATAACGCCATTTTGCATTTTTGAGTGCTACTTCCTGAAGTTCTTTGGCCCTTTCGGGGAAAGTTTTTTTCAGGGAAGTAAAACGGACTTCCAGATCATGAAATTCTTTCAATTTCTCGAAATCAGGCTCTTTGGAATCCAGAATAAGTGGATTCTTACCTTCAATTTCCAACTGAGGATTGTAGCGATACATCATCCAGTAACCGGCTTCAACAGCCAGTTTTTCTTCATATTGCATACGGGACATTCCGTTGCGCAATCCGTGTGCAATACAGGGAGAGTAAGCAATAATCAGCGAGGGTCCGGGATAAGCTTCTGCCTCTTTCATGGCTTTAAAGAATTGACTTTGACTGGCACCCATAGCAACAGAAGCCACATACACATAACCGTAGGTCATATAAATGGCGCCGAGGTCTTTTTTACGAACCTCTTTACCGGCAGTAGCAAATTTTGCCACAGAAGCCGTCTGGCTGGCTTTGGAAGCCTGACCACCTGTGTTGGAATATACTTCGGTATCGAGTACCAGCATGTTCACATCTTCACCGGAAGCCAATACATGGTCCAGTCCACCGTAGCCAATATCATAAGCCCATCCATCGCCACCGATAATCCACATGGATTTTTTCCCAAGATACTGCTTCAGCTCCATGATGTTTTTGGCCACCTCATCAGTAGCACCATCCAACACTTCCGCTACTTTTGCAGAAGCTATCTTTGATTCTTCTCCATTTTCCTTAGAAGCGATCCAGGCTTCAAAAGCTTCCTTTCGTTCGTCGGTAGTACCGGCGGCTTCGATAGCTTCTTTCATAAAACGCTCAATACGGTCACGCATTTTACGGATTCCGGTAGCCATTCCAAATCCATATTCGGCGTTATCTTCAAACAACGAATTTGCCCAGGCGGGACCTTTGCCAAGAGCATTAACAGTATATGGTGTAGCTGGAGCGGAAGCTCCGTAAATGGAAGAACAACCTGTTGCATTGGCAATCATCATTCTGTCGCCATACAGCTGTGTAGCAGCTTTAATGTAAGGTGTTTCGCCACAGCCGGCACATGCGCCGGAGAACTCAAACAGCGGTTGGGCAAATTGGCTGTTTTTCACACTGACAAACTTGTTAACCGTACCATCCAATGTCTTGTCAGATACATTTTTAATCAGATAATCCCAGTTTTCTGTTTCGTGTTTCTGTGACTCAAAAGCCTCCATCACAAGAGATTTCTCAGGAGATGGACAAACATCGGCACAAACGCCGCAACCGGTACAATCCATCACGCTAACCTGAATACGGTATTTCAGTGGTTTCAGCTTCCCTTTGGTTTCGAGGAATAGCATATCTTTAGGAGCGTTCTTTTCTTCTTCTTCATTCACAAGGAACGGACGAATAGCAGCGTGAGGACAGACATAAGCACACTGGTTACACTGAATACACTTGTCGCCAATCCATTCGGGAATAGAAACAGCCACACCACGTTTTTCGTAAGCAGCTGTACCGGCAGGGAAGGTACCATCTTCGCGACCTTTGAAAGCACTTACCGGTAGGTCATCGCCTTTCAAATGGTCTATGGGACGGGCAACTTCACGGATAAAGGCAGGAACATCGCTGTCTGCTTCTTTTTGTTCACTTAAATCAATGTCGGCCCATGCTTTGGGAATCTCAATTCTTGTAACATCTCCTCCCGCATCAACGGCACGGTAGTTCATTTCAACAATTTCTTCTCCTTTACGGCCATAAGTTTTGTGGATAAAAGTTTTCATCTTTTCCACAGCCAGCTCATAAGGAATCACTTCGGAAACTTTAAAGAAAGCAGATTGCATGATGGTGTTGGTACGACTACCCAAACCTATTTCATCGGCAATCTTTGTAGCATTAATGGTATAGAAATTAATGTTATGATCAGCCATATATTTCTTCATATCATCGGGAAGCCGGCGTTTGGTCTCATCCTCATCCCAGATACTGTTCAGCAGAAAAGTACCGCCGTCTTTCAGACCTTTTAGCATATCATATTTACCAAGGTATGACGGAACATGGCAGGCTACCAGGTCAGGGGCGCCCACCATGTAGGTAGAGCGGATAGGTTTGTCACCAAAACGCAGATGTGAAATAGTAATACCACCTGATTTCTTAGAGTCATAAGCAAAGTAAGCCTGGGCATACTTGTCGGTGGATTCACCGATAATCTTAATGGAATTTTTGTTGGCTCCCACCGTTCCATCAGCGCCCAATCCGTAAAACTTAGCTTCGACAGTACCTTTATCAGAAATACTAATTTCCGGAAGCAGAGGAAGTGAAGTAAAGGTAACATCGTCCACGATACCGAGAGTGAAATGATTCTTGGGTTCCCGTTGTTTCAGGTTGTTGAATACGGAAACAATTTGTGCCGGGGTGGTATCTTTTGAGCTTAGCCCATAACGGCCACCAACAATAACAGGCTCATTTTCCAGACCATAAAAGGCTTCTTTCATATCGAGATACAAAGGCTCACCGTTGGCACCGGGTTCCTTGGTACGGTCGAGTACGGCAATACGTTTCACCGTTTTCGGAATAGCTTTCATCATATATTCCGTAGAGAAAGGCCGATACAGATGTACTGCAACAAGTCCCACCTTTTCACCTTTGGCATTGAGATAATCCACCGTTTCACGAATAGTTTCTGTTACCGAACCCATGGCCATAACGATGTGTTCAGCGTCTTTAGCACCATAATAAGTGAAAGGGTGGTATTCACGTCCGGTAAGTTTGGTTATTTCCTGCATATATTCATCCACCATATCAGGAATAGGTGTATAAAAGCGGTTGGCAGCTTCGCGCGCCTGAAAGTAAATATCAGGATTTTGTGCTGTACCACGGGTAACGGGATGCTCCGGATTCAAAGCATTATCTCTGAATTTTTTCAGATCCTCAAAAGGGAACAGATGTTTCAGGTCTTCCACCTCAAAATATTCAACCTTTTGAATTTCGTGTGAAGTACGGAATCCATCGAAGAAATGTAAGAAAGGAATCCTCGAACGTAAAGAGACAAAGTGGGCTACTCCGGCTAAATCCATAATTTCCTGAACACTACCGGTAGCAAGCATAGCAAAGCCGGTATTCCGCACCGCCATCACATCACTATGGTCACCAAAAATGGAGAGTGCCTGGGCAGCAAGGCTTCGTGCACTTACGTGAAACACTGCCGGCAACAACTCACCGGAGATTTTATACATATTAGGAATCATCAGGAGCAAACCCTGAGAGGCCGTAAAGGTTGTGGTTAAGGCACCGGATTGCAAAGAACCGTGGACAGCACCTGAAGCGCCTCCCTCCGACTGCATCTCAACGACTTTTACCGTTTCATCAAAAATATTTTTTTGCCCGAAAGCAGCCCATTGATCCACATACTCTGCCATGGTTGACGAAGGCGTGATAGGATAAATAGCAGCTACTTCGCTAAACATATAAGCAATATGGGCAGCAGCATAGTTCCCGTCACAAGTAATAAATTTTTTCTTTCCGCTCATTTATCTAAATTTTTAAAAGTTACTTAGTCTCCTCTTTTTATTTTATTTCGATTCTCCGGATTACTAAAACGAAATTATATCGCATTAGTTGTTAATTACTTACGTTTTAAACTCTTCGTTTTGAGAACCGAATGCAAAAATACAATTTTTATCTATTGTTTTGGCTTTAATATGTTGAAGATAACATCTGGTTTTGCTCAATTTAAAATGATTTTAGATTGCACCATTTTTGAATGAATTGCAATTTTGTCTATTTTTACTGTCATAAAAAGAAAGATAGATTAAAAATTTGGTTCTACTGCGAATTTAGTGGAAGATTGATGTATTATGTAATTATTGTTGCAGGTGGTCAGAAGTCAGAAGTCAGAAGCCGGAAGCCGGAAGTCGGAAGTCGGAAGAAAATTGCTTCTCGAATACAGTATCTCAACATGCACAATCCGGTATAAATATTAGATTGGTTTGCTTTTGTATGAA
>VAPE01001667.1_pt1 | contig 24870 bp, 19 predicted proteins | sample 3393911 | NCBI WGS metagenome assembly VAPE01 (sample SAMN08290436, study PRJNA428436) | hydrothermal vent metagenome | isolation source: Deep-sea hydrothermal vent chimney | place: Atlantic Ocean: South-mid Altantic Ridge
AGAGAAGTTTGTTCTGGTTTATAGCCAAATAAATCTTCATAAAAGTAGTTAGAAGAGTCTAAAAGAAATTGTATCTTGACGTTCGGTTTTAATTGTTGTCCAATCATTTCATTCTAGTAGAAACCACACGAGGTAATCTCTACCTCTTAAAAAAGAGAAGTTGAGCAACTTTATATAATTTTCTTTTATCTACTTCTATTCACTCCAACTCGCTTACAATTTTTCCTTATAGGACACTCACTTTCTAAAAATAAAAAGGGCTCTTTGAAGAGGCCTAAAATTAAGTTTTTTTTCTTTTCTTATTTATCTTCTTTTTTTTTCTTATCTTAACTAACCCCCAAATTAAACCAAAAACCAAAATACTAACAACAACTCTCTCAATAATAAAAATCCATAAATTAATCTTTTTTCCCCCAGTACCAACCTCAAATTCTTGTTTAAACTCATCAGAAACATTAGCATTATATAGTGTTTTCAAAACAAGTGTATATTTTCCATCTGACAAATTCAATCCTTTAAAAGTTTTCCTTAAAACATTTTCTGTTGTTACAACAATAAAATCTTTATCAACAACATACTCTTTTCCGGATTTACCTAAAATAACAAAAGTTAAATTAATTGGAGTTGGCACTTTTCCAAATGATTTAAATGTAACAACTGCAACTAAATTATTTGGGTTCTGTATTAAAGTATCTTCTAATGACAAAGAAATATTAGATAATTGTGAAAGAATCTTATTTTTTGTAATATTTCCTGTAGTATTTTCTGTAATATTTTCTGTAATATTCTTCACACACTTTATGCCAATTATTTTATAACCTGATGCACATCCCCCTCCACTACCTCCACTACCTCCACTACCTCCACTACCTCCACTTCCACCTGTTGAAGGTGTTGTTACGGTTGGAGGAACATACTGTTTAATTGCAAAACCAGAGAATGAAGTTGTAACATAACTAAATATTTTATTTGTTTTATCTTGAGTTGCAGAACTTGTAATATTTTTAAAACTACCTAAACAAACTCCACTAGTTATATTGAAAGGATCGCATTTCCACAATTGTAAATTATTTTCATCTGAATATCCTGAATTATTATAATTGATCTTAACAGTAGCATTATCAAAAGTTAAATTTGTTTTCACCCCATAAACTGTTAGATATCCGGGAATTGTTGGATTTGAAAAACTAATATTTTCATTAGGACTTACAGATAAATTTATATTGTTTAATCTTATTGATCTTGTATCATTTCCAAATGTTGTGTTAAAAAATAAATCAAAAGGAACATTCGGTAATAAAATAGTTTCATTTCCTGTAATATTTTTTTTATTATCTATTTTATTATCTGTTCCATGAGTATAAATAACTAAATTCACATCTGATGTTTCATTTAATCCTATTTTAACACTAACATTCATAATCATATTTACTTGTTTCGCAACTTGAAATGATTTTTTTAATGTTGCGTTGTTTCCTGATGTATCATTTACATAATAAGTTACATTATATCTCCCAGAAAGATTTGCAGGGGTAGTATAATTATAAGGCAAATTTCCCGCTGAAATAAATTGAGAACTACCATTAGGTAATGTTATATTTGCCCAGACAGAATCAACTTTAACATTATCTGTTACAATTGCATTTATTGTTACATTAGAACCATTAATTACAGCAACAGGAGATATTGTTGCTGAAACAAATTTTGGGGAGATTAAATCTTGAGCGATAAACCAACCAGATTCAGTTGAATTAACATTCCCATAATTATCATTTGCTGAGTAACTTATATTATATCTTCCATTTAAATTAGGTATTTTAAAATTAATACTATAAATATTATTATCAAACTTATTTAGATCATAACTAACATTTGTTCCATTTGGATATGCTATTGTTATGTTCGAGTTATTAACACCAGTATTATCTGTGATAGTTGCATTGATTATTATACTGGTATTTGTATTAAAAGTCATATTCACAGGAGATATATTTGGAATATTTGGACTTAAGTCATCAACACTAAAACTATAATTATTCAAACTCCAATTATTTTTATTTGCATTATCATAAACTTCAATATTCCAAGTATAATTTCCACTAGTAAATCCACCAAATCCGAGAGAAGTAGAATTAAATATCCCAGTTATATTTGTTGTATTGGTTCCAAAAATTGAACCAGTTGAATTCCAAATATATAAAGTTGCATTTTTCAAATTATAATCATCACTTACATTAAAATTAAACATCAATGAACTATTCAAAGTTAAAATTCTATTTATAGGATTTATCAAATTTAGATTTTTAGGGGGTTTGTCTGAAATTAACTTGAAAATATAAGCTGCACCAGTATTATTATTTTTACCATAAGCTCCAATAATCAAATGGTCTCCAGATATAGAAGATGAGATTCCAAAATAATCGTTCGCTTTTGCATCACTTGCTTGAATTTTATTCACTTCAACAAACTGACCTGTTGAATTTTTCTTGAAAATATAAGCTTCCCCTTCATTATTATTTTTACCATAAGCACCAACAATTGCGTAATCTCCTGAAATTAAAACAGACCTTCCGAAATTATCATTTGTTGTTCCATTACTTTCATTTATTTTATTCACCTCAACAAACTGACCTGTTGAATTTTTCTTGAAAATATAAGCTGCCCCCATATTTGTTCCATTTGTACCAAAAGCACCAACAATTGCGTAATCTCCTGAAATTGAAACAGACTTTCCAAAGTAATCACCTGCTTGTTTGTCACTTGCTTGAATTTTATTCACCTCAACAAACTGACCTGTTGAATTTTTCTTAAAAATATAAGCTTCCCCTTCATTCTTATTCTTACCATAAGCACCAACAATTGCGTAATCTCCAGATATTGAAACTGAACCTCCAAAAAGATCTTTTGCTTGTGCATCACTTGCTATTATTTTATTTAATTCTTCATACTTCCCACTTGTTAAATTCTTTTTGTAAATATAAGCCGCTCCGGCATTGTTTATTGCATTAGGATTTTCATATAATGAACCAACAATTGCGTAATCTCCAGATATTGAAGATGAAATTCCAAATTGATCACTTACATTAGCATCACTTGCTAACATTTTGTTTATCTCATTAGCAGTTGTCCAATTACTAATAATAAAATTAATATTATTCTGTCCAACAATCCCTAAAGAACTATTACAATATATTGTTAAATTTGAAGTTTCTAAATTAAGTCCAGTAAAAGAAGTTCCTGCTAAAACAGATGAAGAATTACTCACACCAAAGTCAGTTGAATACCAACAATTACCAGTTTCTGTTGAAGTATAATTTATTGAAGTAATGTTTGAAATATAAGCTCCATTATCAACAGGATAAAATATTGAAATATCTGGAACCGGATTTATTATTATATTATTACTCAAAACACTTAATCCATCAACAACATTATTATCTGGAGTAACATTAACACTCCAATTTTCTCCTGCATTTGTTTCCTGAGAAACAATTAAATTTGTTTTATTATTATATAATGCTTTAACTTGTTCTGCACTTAAACTCCTATTAAAGATTTTCACTTCATCAATTGTTCCATTAAAAAATCTAAAGGGACTAAATGATGAGTCCAGCATATTCCCAATAGTTAAATTATTTGATACTGGCTTTGGAAAATCAATACTATCATATGACAATTTAATTCCATCAACATAAAAAAAGAGATAACCATTCACCCTAGTCATAACTACATCATACCATTGACCAGCACTAATATTATAATTAGTATTATACCAACCAATCACCCCATATAATCCATATAATTTTCCAGACTTTACTACAAGACCATATCCTCCCCTATCATTACCATTATAAACAATTGCCTGTTCACCAGTTGTATTTTTAGCATTAAATCTTACAGAAATCGCCCAATTATCTGTTTTATTTGTTGCCCTTTTATTAAAAGAAATAGTATCATTAATTCCATTAAATACATAAGCACCTTTCCCATCATAACCTCCTGTTGAGTTATAAATTGGTTCTGTTCCAAGAGTTCCATTTCCTAAAGTCCCATTATTCCCTTGTGCATAATCTCTTACTTTTGTTCCACTTTCAGCTAATAACCCTCCATCAAAAGGCATATTTAATGCTTCGATAGATTTTCCATTTACTTTCCAATTGTAAATATATTTTTGCGAAGAATCTAAAGGACTTGGAGTTGCAGTTAAATTATCACTTGTTGAATTATAAATGGAAGTTGCATTTAAACTAACAGAATTAATTTTTGGCAAGATTAGTGTTATATTATTACTCAAAATACTTGCTCCATCAACAACATTATTATTTGGAGTAACATCAACACTCCAATCTTCTCCTACATTTGTTTCCTGAGAAACAATTAAATCTGTTCTATTATTATATAGTGCTTTAATTTGTTCAGAACTTAAACTTCGGTTATAAATTTTAACTTCATCAATTGTTCCATTGAAAAGCCTTGCGCTATAAGTAGCTTTACCAATATAAAGATTACTAGAACTACCTGTATAATTTGAAGAAGCTGTTGTATTTTTCAAATTTCCATTCAAATATACTCTGATATTATTTCCATCATAAGTCCCCAAAATAAAATACCATTGCCCCACATTCATTGATGAATTTGGGTCTATAGCTGCAGGAGATCCAGATCCACTTCCAACCATAAAGTTAACTGTACCATTACCTACTCTAAGTGTATATCCAGAAGCAGCCCCTTCTTTATTCAAAACATTATCTTCATAATTATTTGTACTAAATGAATTTGCTTTAACCCAAGCAGATACAGTGAAACCAGATGGATTTGAATTGAGTATTGAATTATTTCCTAAATTTATATAATTATTTATTCCATTAAAATCATAAGCACCTTTTCCATCATAACCTCCTGTTGAATTATAAGTTGGTTTTGTTCCAGCTGTTCCATTTCCTAAAGTCCCGTTATTTCCAAGAGCATAATCCCTTACTTTTGTATTTCCCTCTGCTAATAATCCCCCATCAAAAGGCATATTTAAAATGTTAATACTATCCCCATTTACTTTCCAATTGTAAATATATTTTTGTGAGGAATTAAAAGGATTTAGAGTTGTAGTTAGATTTTCCCAAGTTCCATTTGCTCCTGTTGATGAATTCAAAGTAACATTAGTAATTTGTTGAACAGCACTAACTAAATAAATCCCAAGAATTAAAACCCCAAAAAGTAAAACTAAAGAAAAAACTTTCTTTATAGAAGTATCACCCTTTTTATTTCCAATTAAATCATTTAACATTTTTTATTAAAAATATCTTTTTTTGTGAAACTGGTTTGATATTTTTTATAATAAATCTTTTTAATTCCCTTGAAGAGTTCTTTAAATTATACTCCTTTTCAGAACTTTTTAATATATTTGACACAGACAACATCTCATTTTTTGTTTTTGCCATTAAATTAACGGCAAGAATACCACTGTCTCAAGACAAGTAGATTCATTTTAATTTATATAATAAACTTATGGTTTATATACTTTTTGTTGAAGGTACATTGTTAAGTTAGCGGTTGGTGAGATGAATGAATAGAAAATTATTTCTTTTTTAATCATCTCATAAATTCATTTGAACTTAAATCTTTAAAATTTCTTTTCTCGCAATCATAAGAGGTAAATGATCCAAAGCCGTTCCTTTTTTTAAGGAAAAATTTATTATCTTTCTGTAATATTTTCTTCAGTTCTTGAGATATTATCTACTTCTATTCACTCCAACTCGCTTACAATTTTTCCTTATAGGACACTCACTACATTTAGGAGAAATCGGCTGACAAATTTCTCTTCCAAATTGGACGAATGCAGAATTAAAATTACTCCAATATTTCTTAGGAAGAATCTTACCGAGTTCAATTTCTGTTTGTTCCGGACCCTTAGTTTTTATCCATCCAATTCGGTTTGGAATTCTATGACAATGAATATCAATAGGAAGAACTTTTTCATTAAAAGCAAAGGATAAAACTATATTCGCAGTCTTAGGTCCAACACCTTTAAAAGAAAGCAAAGCCTCTTTATCGTTTGGAACTTCCCCGTCAAAATCTTTCAACAACTTTTTAGAAACTTCCTTAATAACTCTCGCCTTATGTTTATAATACCCAGAAGAGAAAACCAAATTCTCAATTTTCTTAATTGGAAGTTTGACTAATTTCACTGGAGTATCTGCAATTTTAAAAAGTTTATCTGAAGCTTTCTTTGTGTTCTCGTCTCTCGTTCTTAAAGACAACAAACAAGAAATTAATATCTTAAATGCATTCGGTTTGTCTCTCATAAGATTTAAAGTCGTCTTAGAACCAGGATATTTTTTGAAAATAAGTTTTATCTCCTTTTCTATACTGCTCTCTTTTTTATTCATTTTTGAGAAGCTCTTTAAGGGGGGTAGTTTTAGAAGCAATCTCTTTATACTTTTCTAAATCTTCTTCTGTTATCTTTTTAAAAAGTAAATCTAACCTTTTCAAATTCTTAAATTCTGGAAATATTTTCAATTTTAAAGAATCCCAAATTCCTTTTCCCTTAAAAACAGTTTCAAACTCTCCTAAACCTAACGCAACCCAAATTTTTTTTGAAGTCTTAGGCAAAAAAGGAAAAGAACAAATCGCTAAAACTTTTGAAAGATAAATGCTCAAATAAATTATTCTTTTAGCCTCCTCAGGATTATCCTTGATTTTTTCCCACGGCTTTGAATCATTAAAATATTTATTTCCTTCACTCGAAAGAGCAAGAACTTCAAAAAATGCCTGTCTCAATTTTACTTCTTCAAAATAATTCGAAATATTTTCTATCTTCTTTTCTATAATTTTCAAAAACTTTCTATCTTCTTCTCTTAAATTTTCTTCTGTTGGCTTCTCAATTTCAAAATTTAATTTATTTTCTAAAAAACTAAAGACACGATTAAAGAAGTTTCCAAAATTACCAACCAAATCCGAATTCACCCTCTCCCGAAAATTCTCCCATCTGAATTCGCTATCATTAGTTTCTGGAAGCAACATCACTAAATAAGCCCTCAAAAGTTCAGAATCTATTCCTGATTCTGGAAGTCTCTCACAAAAAACTCCTTGGGATTTGCTTTTAGAAAACTTTTTTCCTTCATAATTCAAATATTGAAAACCAACAACCCTCGTCGGCAAATTTAAATTTTTATGGGCAATAATCATTCCCGGCCAAAATAAAGTATGAAAAGGAATATTATCTTTTCCCAAAAAATTATAAATTTCAGAATTTCCTTTCCAATAATTTTCCCACGAATTTTTTTTCGCCTCAATCGTGAAAGAGAGGTAGCCAATGGGAGCATCAAACCAAACATAAAAAACTTTATCTTTGTATCCTTCGAGGGGAACCTTAACTCCATGTTTCAAATCCCTCGTTATACTTCTATCTTTAAGACCTTCTTTAATCCAAGAGCGCGCAAGATTCAAAACCTGAGGGCTCCACTTTTTATCTTTCAACCATTTTTCCAAATCATTAGAGACCTCACTTAATTTAAAAAAAAGATGTTTAACCTCTTTTAATTCTACTTTCTCTCGAGAAACTGAAGAAATCGGATTTATTAAAAGAGATGGACTCAAAAAAGTAGAACATTTTTCACATTGATCTGCATTCGCCTGTTTATAACCACACGAAGGACATTCTCCCAAAACATATCTCCCAGGTAAAAATCTTTTTTCTTTGGAAGAATAAAAAACTCTCATATTTCCTTCCTTTATAAAACCATTCTTGTATAAAGTCAAAAAGAAATCCTGAACTGTTCTTTCATGAATCTCCTTAGATGTTCTCGAAAAAATATCATAGGAAATTTCAAACCAATCGTAAGATTTCTTATGCTCCATGTAAAGTTTATCCAAAAGTTTTTTCAAAGGAACATTTATTTTCTCTGCCGCAAGTTCCGACGGCGTTCCGTTCTCATCCGACCCGCCAACAAACAAAACCTCATAACCTTTTTCCCGAGAATATCTTGCAAAAATATCGGCAGGAAGATGCGACCCGACGATATGCCCAAGATGAGGAACATTATTTATATATGGAAGTGCCGCAGTTATTAATCTATATTTCTTCATAAATAAAAAAGAAGAAGATTTCTTTTAAACTTTGTCATAAAATAAAAATTTATAGATACATATAAAAACCCTTTATTGTTTACTTAAAGACGTTCTTATGGAAGATATTATCAAAGATAAAATAAGTGCAGACCATCTGCTCTACGTAAGTTTAAAATACACGAAGACTTGTGATGTCATAATCAATCTACTTCTTAGATGGGCGAGGATGATAGAACTTGGAATAAATGAACTTCTTTTACACTACCAAGAAACTGGAAAGATAGATTCAATTCCCAGAAGTCCTTTAGAAAAAGTTCAGAAGATGGAAAAATTATTTGCAAGAAATAAAGAGATGAGAGCAATCCTTAATTTATATAAAATGTTTAGAAGAATAAATGAACTTAGGAAAAAGAAATCTGGAGAATTTCGAAAAAACGTAAATTTAAAAATTTTCTATGCAGGAAAAGAGGTAAATGTAGATTTGGAAAAGTTAAAAGAATATGCCGCCCTGTTAGAAAAATTTATAAGCAAAATTAGTATAATTCTTAAATAAATAATATGGGAAAAATAATAACCATCATTTCTGGCAAAGGTGGTGTTGGAAAAACAACAACAGCAATAAATCTGGGGGCAGCTCTAAATTATTTTGAAAAGGATGTCTTAATAATAGAAGGAAATCTCTCGACGCCAAATCTCGGTCTTGACTTAAACTCCCCCGAAGTTCCTGTGACTCTAAATCATGTTCTCTTAAAAAAAGCAGAACCATATGAGGCAGTTTATAAACATTATTCTGGTATAAAAGTTCTTCCGGCATCACTCTCTATAAAAGAATTGAAAAAAATCAAACTTTCAAAATTAAAAGAGTTCAAAGAAGATTTTAAGAAATTAGCAGATTATATTATTATAGACGGAGCGGCAGGATTGGGAGAAGAAGCCATCGCTTCAATAGACCTCGCGGATGAAATCATTCTTGTAACAAATCCAGAATTACCCGCAATAACAAATGCTTTGAAAACTATGGAACTTGCAAAAGAAAAAAAGAAAAAGATTTTAGGGGTTTTAATAACAAGGGTGAAAAAAAACAAAATAGAAATGGAGCCTCACGAAGTAAAAGAAATGTTAGAAACTCCAATACTGGGAATGATTCCTGAAGATGACGCGATTCCTAAATCAATAAATCGAAAGGACGCAGTCATACATACAGAACCCAAAAGCGACGCTTCCCGGGCTTATAAAGAAGTAACTGCAGAATTGGCAGGGGTCTACTATGATTCGTTTAAAGATAGAGAAAGACTTTTCGAAAAATTAACTAAGAAACTAAATGTTCTTTTCGGAGGAAAATAAATGGAGGGAATAATTGGATTTAGTGATTGGAGCAAGGTAGATTTAAGAGTTGCAGAAATTCTTGAAGTTGAAAATATTGAGGGAGCAGACCGACTTTATAAATTAAAAATAAATTTAGGTTTTGAAAAAAGAACCCTCGTCGCAGGAATAAAACAATATTATTCTATGGAAAAATTAAAAGGAAAAAAAATAATAGTTGTTTCAAATTTAGAACCAAAAAAATTAAGAGGAGTTGAAAGTAAAGGTATGCTTTTGGCCGCTTCAACCTCCGACAAATCAGTAGTTCGTCTTCTTGAACCCGACGGAGAAATAGAAATAGGAAGTAAAATCTTTTAATTAATTATAAACTTGAAGAAGGTTCAGTAAATTCATTTTTATTTTTTTTCGGTTTCGCTTTTCTTTTCACTCTCTTATCTTCCTTAGAATCTTTGTGAAATTTATTTGTTAATTTAGATATGATTCCATAAATTTTCATTCCTCCTTTAAATAAACTGAAAAGGATTCCAGAAAAGATAAGGAAAGCACTTAAAATCAAAAGAGTTACAGAAACAGAATGAGCTGAAGAAAAGAAAACTTTTAGAACGAAAAGAGAGGGAACTGAGACCAAAACCAAGAAAGATTTTATTAAAACTCCCAGAACTACGTTTATTTTCAAAAATAATAATGCTGGAAAAAATAATATAGCCCCCGCTAAAATAAGGATATCTGCTTTTTTCTCAATTAAAAAAAACATTATAAATAAAATTAAGATTGAAAATAAAAGCCCAAGATGAAATAAGGAAGTCCAATATTCGTGCGCGAGATTAGAAAAAAGAAAAACTGGAGGGCCAGATTCTTTAAAGCAACCCCAGAAACTACAATTATAATCTTTGTAATAAATGGCATCAAAAAGGCTATTCTCCTCATAATTTATTATATCCTGAGAAGTCCCGTTTTTTATTATAGAACAAGGAATTGGTTTTAATAAATCCTCCTTGAGATAATGGCTTATATTTACCGATTGACTTTTTTTACAATAAAGTTTCATCAAAGGATGATAAGTTTCAATCGTCTGATTAATTGCAGAATTATTTATTCCTAAAAGACTTATTGAAGAATTTAAATTAGACTTTAAATTATTATAACTGGTTGAATTAGAAATAACTAAAGAAAAAATAGAAAATAAAAAAACGAGAAATAATAAGAAACTAAAAAATATCAAACCCGCAGATTTTAAAAGACCCATAACAATCTAAAGATTTCTTATTTATAAATATTACATTCTTCTTAAAACGGCTATTCTCTTTTCAATCGGAGGATGAGTTCTGGATAGACCCTTAAAAGGATTCGTAAAAAACATTGGAGAAAGCGCCTTGCTAACTTTTTTAGTTGGCTCGTTCTCCTCTTTTATCTTCGTTAAAGCTTTTATTAACTCATTCGGGTTCCTCGTAAATTTTACCGAAGAGGCATCTGCAGAAAATTCTCTCTTTCTTGAAATAGAAAGTTGAATTAATTTAACAATTATAGGCGCAAGAATTGCTAAAGCAATTCCAATTATAATAAAGATGAAATTTTTATTGTCTCTGTTTCCACCTCCAAACCATAAACTCCTTAAAAAAATTTCGGATATAATCACAACCAAACCAACCATAACACTCACAAGTGTCATAAATCTTATATCATAAGAAGCAATGTGTCCCATTTCGTGCGCCAAAACTCCCTCCAATTCTCCTCGATTAAGTTTATCTAAAGCCCCGGTTGTAACACAAATTACCGCGTGTTGAGGATCTCTCCCAGATGCAAAAGCGTTTACCTGTTCCTCTTTCATAATATAAAGTCGTGGTTTTGGAAGTCCCGAAGCAAGAGCTAAACCCTCTACGATATTATTATAGGTTCCATATTTTGTTCTGTCCGCTTTTTGAGCATGAACCGAAGCAAGAGCGATTTTATCTGACTTGTAATAACTGATTAAAATATAAGACAAAGAAAAAATTACCGCAAGAATCAAAATTATAAAAAAATAACCCGGACTAAAAGCAAAAGAAATAACATACCCTATAAGGAGAATAATCAAAAACACAAAAAACATAAGAAAAAAAGAAAGGCGTTTGTTCTTAGAAATTTGGTCATTAAAATTTATATTTCTCATAAAAAGAAATAAGTTAATCTCTTTAAAAATTTATTGGACTTTTTTAATAGGGAAATAAAAATTAATCTTTTATAAGTCTGTAAATATTTCATTCTGATTTAATTCTATATTTTTTACTTTTTACTAATTTTAAGCTATTATAATCGTTTATATTAGTAAATTGATATTGCCATATATGAAAGCTATCTCCTTGCTTTTCAAAAAACAAAAGAACTACTTTTTTTGATGTATTTGTAGTCCATTGTTTAAAGGGATAATATAATTGTCTAATTATTATATTTTTAAATTTTCCATTTTTAGCCTCTACTAGAACAATTTGATTTTTTCCTTCGTAGCCTGCGTCTACTTCTGTTTGTACTCCTTTTGCGTTTATTTTTTGATTACCCACAAAAAAAGAAAATTCCGGAGTATATTTTCTTCCTCTTATTGTTAAAACTAAACTAGGATCTTCCATAAACGTTCTAATTAAACTTGATGCATAAGCAAAATCGAGATATTGCATTTCAGAATTTCCTATTTTTGAAGATTCTAGATCAAAATCAAGTTTTGATTTGTAGATTTCTTCTTTAGATTTTATTTCAGGAATATCAAAATAACCTTCCCCTTTTATTATATTGTAAATTCCATTTTTTACAGGAAGTAAAAACAAATTATTTTGTTGAAATATTTCTGGTCTGTTCTCTCGAGTGTCTTGTTTACATAATATTCTAACTTCTTTTTGTGCAGTTTCTTTAAAATCTTGGCAAGCTATTTTTATTTGTTCTGCAGTTAATAGAAATGGCTTTTTATTAAAATCATGACTTAAAATGTTATAATCCTCAAATATTTTCTTCCAAGATTTACTGTTTGCCATTTTAATAGTTTGTAACTACAACCTCGTTTATTTTTCCTCGTTTATCTCCGTTACAATTTATCATTCTTGTAGCTTTAACGAAGTGCATATTATATTTTGCATATAAGTCTTTAATAAATTTTGTATCACTATTGCTTAACATTATGAAACAACCTTTTTTATCTAATTTTCCAAAAACTTCTTTTAGTAATTTTTGCTCATCTTCCAAAAAAGCACCTTTAGTGTATGTTGTAAAGCTTTTTTTATTTTTTAATGGTTGATAGGGAGGATCAAAATAAATGAAATCATCTTTTTTTGCAAAATTTAAAACTTTTTCAAAAGACATAACTTTAATTTTCACATTTTTTAATAGTTCTGAAACAATTCTTAATTTTTCTTCTTGAACAATATCTGGATTTTTATAAGAACCCATTGGAACATTAAAACCACCTTTCAGATTAACCCTGTATAATCCATTAAAACAAGTTTTGTTTAAATAAATAAATCTTGCCGCCATTTCTAGGGGAGGTAAATCTTTTGGATTTGTTTCCCGAATTGTTAAATAATATTTTTTTCCTTCGGCTATGTGATATTCCCTATGTTGCTTTAATTCTACAATTAATCTTTCAACATCTGTTTTAATTATTTGATAAGCATTAATTAATTCTTCATTAATATCTGAAAGAATAATCTCTTTGGGTTTAAAATTTTGAATTATATGGAAGAACACCGCTCCACTTCCTACAAATGGCTCAATATATCTTTTAAATTTTTTAGGAAATAATGGTTTAAATTGATCTATAAGTTGCCCTTTGCCACCTGCCCATTTTACGAATTTTGGAATTTGTTTACACATATTTATCAATTACCTCTTTTTATATATAAAGACTCTTATTTATTTAGAGCATTAATCCTTTTTATAGTTAATCTTAGAAAATCTTCCTCTTTATCAATTCCTATAAATTGTCTATTTAACATTGTTGCAACAACTCCTGTTGTTCCAGATCCATTAAATGGATCTAAAATAACTGCATTTTCATTTGTTGAAGATGAGATTATTCTTTTTAATAATTCGATTGGTTTTTGAGTTGGGTGTTTTCCGTGCGTTTTTTCACTTAAAGGAGTTAATGGGATATGCCATATACTTCTCATTTGTTTTCCTTGCGGTGCAACTTTATCATCCCATTCTTTCATTTCATTATAATTAAAATTATGTGGAATTTTTGCGTGTTTCCTTGCCCATAAAATAGTTTCATGAGCATGAGCAAAATATTTACAGCTTAAATTTGGCGGGGCATTTGGCTTAAACCAACTAATTTCATTAAGTAATTTAAAATTTAATTTTTGTAAGGAAAAGCCAACTTGATAAATATTGTGCATTGTTCCAGAAATCCAAATCGTGCCGTTCTTTTTTAGAACTCTACGACAAGCCTTAATCCAGTTTTTAGTAAATTCAAAATCTTTTTCTAATCCTTGAGATTTATCCCAATCTGCTTTATTCACAGAAACCATTTTCCCAGCTCTGCAGGAAATTCCGCCATTTGATAAAAAATAAGGTGGATCTGCAAAAATCATATCAACTGAATTTTCAGGTAAGGAATCTAAAACATTTATACAATCATCATGAAAAAGTTGTACTGAATTTGATTTAAAATAAGGTGTCACCATATATGAATAAATTAAATTAATCTCTTTAAAAATTTATTGGACTATACAAAAACTATTTACAAATCAAAAATTATAAATCTTCAAACTTCACTTTTACTACTTTTCTTTCTGCTTCATTAATTTCTAAATATTTCTTTCCTTCCTTACCATACAATTTCGCAAAGAAAGCTCCCGGCATTTTTCTAATTGTATTCTCATAAGAAAGAACTGTATCATTATAATATTGTCTCGAATACGCCACCCTGTCTTCAGTAGAAGCAAGTTCTTCTTGTAGTTTTAGGAAATTAGTATTCGCTTTCAAATCTTGGTAATTTTCCGCTATAGCAAAAATGCTCTTCAAAGCAGATTCCAAACCTTGATTCGCTTTCATCTTCGCTTGAATTCCATTCGCAGAGAGCATCGCTTTACGCGCTTCTGTAACGAGCTTTATCGCCTTCGTTTCATGCTTAGTATAACCTTTAACCGTCTCGATTAAATTAGGAATCAAATCCGCCCGTCTTTTTAATTGAACATCTATCTGCGACAAAGAATTATTTATTCGATTCTCTAAAACAACAAAGCGATTATAATAATACATAAAAACAACTAAAATTAAAACAATTATTCCAAGGATTATAAATACCATAAACAAAAAAGTATTTCCTCTTTTATAAAGTTTTCTTTAGTCAACAAAAATCTTTCTCCTCTATATTTCTTAATAACTCTAAAATAAAATTTGTAATTTCAAAGACACATTTATAAAGTATTTACCTTATTTCTTCTTATGAAAACTTTAAATTTACATTGTGATTATATCACTTTTAAACCTCTAAAAAAAGCAATAAAAACAATTCCAGACTTAGATGAGAAAGAAAAAGAACCAAAACATGTAGAGGAAGTTTTAGTCGTGTTTGTTGCAGTAGAAAAATCTGATAAAAATATTCAGAAGATTGTTTCTAAATTGGTCGAAGATATTCGGGAGATCTCAGAAAAAATAAAGGTTCAACGAATTGTCCTTTATCCCTACGCCCATCTTTCAAAAGAACTCGCAAATCCAACTTTAGCAATTGAAGTCTTGAAAAAAGCAGAAGAAACTTTAAAGAAATATTTTGAAGTTACAAGAGCCCCATTCGGCTATTACAAAGAATTTGAGATGAAAGTTAAAGGACATCCATTGAGTGAATTGAGCAGAGATTTTAAAATTTCGGAAGAGGAAAATTATGATCCAAAACAATTATTGAGAGAAATCTCAAAATCAATCCTAGATAGAAGTAAATTAAAAGCAAACGACCATAGAATCCTCGGACAGCAAATGGATTTATTCAGTTTTTCAGAGGTTGCTCCCGGAATGGTCTTTTGGCATAATAATGGTCTAATTATTCGAGATGAATTAATTAACTATTGGAAAAGAATTCACAGAAAAAATAAATATCAAATTATCAAAACACCTCAAATTTTAGATAAAAAACTCTGGCAAATCTCAGGACATTGGGAGAAGTATAAGGAAAATATTTTTCTAACTAATTATGAAAAAAGGGAATTCGTTGTTAAACCAATGAATTGTCCGGGGGGGATGTTAGTTTATAAAAATACTCCAAAAAGTTATAAGGATTTGCCCTTACGTGTAGGCGAATTAGGCGAGGTTCATCGACAAGAGTTGAGTGGAGTTCTTGGAGGGCTGTTCAGAGTTATTCAATTCACCCAAGATGATGCACATATCTATTGCACCGAAGAACAACTTGAAGGAGAATTAGAGGCAATCGTCGAATTAGTTAAAGTTGTCTACGATAAATTCAATTTAAATCTTGACCATGTAGAACTCTCAACAAGACCTGAAAAAAGAATTGGAACTGATAAAATTTGGGACAAAACGGAGAAAGTTTTAGAAAATGTTTTAAAAAAATTAAAAATTAAATATACAATTAATAAAGGAGATGGAGCCTTCTACGGACCTAAAATAGATTATCATATTAAAGATTCTTTAGGAAGAACCTGGCAGACTGGAACGATTCAGTTGGATATGGCAATGCCTGAAAGATTTGAATTAGAATACACTGATAAAGATAATAAGAAAAAAAGACCTATAATGATTCATCGAACCATTTATGGGAGCTTAGAAAGATTTATGGCTATTTTAATTGAAGATAAGAATGGACATCTTCCAATATGGCTCAGTCCAATTCAAGTCAGAATTTTAAGTTTCACCGATGAAAATAAGGCCTATGCTACAAAAATTTTAGAAGAACTAAAAGAAAAAATTTCTGAATTAAGAATAGAATCAGATTTTAAAAGTAGCCCTCTTTCTTCAAAAATAAGAGATGCTGAATTAAAAAAGATTCCGTATATTTTAGTGATTGGAGGGAAAGAGGAAAAAGATAAAACACTCTCAGTTAGAAAAAATGGAGAAAAGAAAATAGAAAAAATTTCCATGAAAGATTTTTCAGAAAGACTATCTAAGGAAATAAAAAATGAATTTTAAAGATTTATTAAAAGATTTGAAGCTCTCTGAAGATTTTAAAAAATTTAAAAAAGAAAAAAAAGATGCTTTCCTCTGTTCTGCTTTTTTCATAATTGATGAAGATAAAAAGAATAACAAAAACCATTTAGATTATTACGTTCCTTCTACAAAAGAGACTTTTGAGTTTAAATTAGAATCAAATTTTCAAAAAGAAAAATTAAGAGACTTTCAAGAAGTCCCTGAGAGGATAAAAGAAGATTTGGATTTTAATTTCGAAGAAATTAAAAAAATAATTAATAAAAAAATAGAAGAAGAAAAAATAAAAAATAAAATACAGAAATTTATTTTTTCTTTACAAAGTCTGAACAACAAAAATTTTCTAATCGTTAATTTGTTTTTATCTGGAATGATTCTTGTCAATTTTAAACTATCTTTAAAAAATAAGAAAATTCTTGAATTTGAAAAGAAAAATCTTTTTGATTTCTTGAGAAGAAATTAAAAAATTAAGCTGATTCCATTCTTCTCTTAAAATTATCTAAGAAATCCTTATATTTTTCGTTATTTTTCATCTCTGTTATTGAATAAATCTCAAAACCATCTTTCTTATGTTTTTGAGTCTTAGCGAAACTCAAAACCCTAGTATTCATTCTCGTATTCAAAAGAGTTTCACCTCGAGAAAATCCGGCAAGCCTCTTTGATTCAGACATCAAATTCCCTAAAGCCGCAAATTTCATAATTCCCCCAACAAGCTCTATAACCATAGTTCCATAAACTATTGAAAAACCATAATCAATTTTTTGTTTAAACAATCTATTGTGTTTTTTTAATCGTTGTTCTATTTCCTGGGAAATGTCTAAACTCGCTTTTTCATTTTGAAATGTCTTAGTCTCGACAGGAGCAAGTATGAAAAATATGTAACCTTCATTTCTATAAATATAAGATTTTTTTCCTTCCGCAATCTGAGTTATTTTATTCAAAGTATCTTTCACAGGTCCATCCTCAAAATGAACTTTAGTAAAATTCTTTATCTTTAAACAAAGCAAATTCACATCCTGTTTATTTCCACTTATAGATAAACTGAGTTGCGCCTGATTCCTTAAATCTAAAAGTTTATCTTTTTCTGAATGATGTATTATACTTTTTTTCTTTTTCTTAAGATGAACCCTCCCAATGAAACTCTTTCTGTAACCCTTTTTAAATATTATAAACCCTGCAAAAGAAAATATAAGAATTATGAAAATCCAAGCGATAGGAGAACTTGCAACTTTTACAACTCCCTGTGAAACTTCTTTTACACTTATTACATTTCCAGTTAGAAATGTTGATTTAGTTAATATTTGATCTCCTTCACTAGAAATATTTATTGTATATTCTCCTTCAGGAGCACTAAGCACATATCTCTTTTCTGCACCAACCTGAAGAGTCCCCAAATCGAATGGAATTGTAGAATTCCCAACATGGATTTCTATAGATCTATTATAAGGAACATTTCCTGTATTGGTTATTACTATTGTTCTATTCAGAATCTTCGCATTAATCATTTCCTTTTTAGTTATATTAAATTGAGATTCTTCATTGAAATAACCAGAAGTTGCATTGATTGTCCAAATCCCCGAGGATTCATTATTTCTTATAGAAACATTCAAAGATTTTCCTGTTTCTATTGTATTCTCAAAAAGAAGTTTCGAATCTTTAGAAATCCTTATCCCGACTGAAGAATTTATATTTTTCCCAGACTGATCATGAAGAATAACTTTCATTTTTAGATTAGTCCCAGGTTCAACTTCTTTGTTATTTGTTATTATTTCTAAATTCGTTGGAACTTGTTTGACGAAAACGCTCGAAGAAAAAGTTCCTGTATTTGTTATTGTCCCCCCAGAATCCTTCTCATAACCAAAAAAATTTATTGTATAATCTTTAGAAGAAGTTCCTTTTGGAAAAGAAAATTCAAAATCAAATCGCCCTTTGTTTATTGGCTGTGTTAAATTCTTATTGTCTTCTTTTATAGTCATTCTCAAAAACCCATCGGAAGGTTCCCCATCTTCCCTCAGTGCGATTCCTTTAATTTCTATCTGCTCTTGAGGTTTAACTGATTTCTTACTTAAACTAATATTCAAATTTAATTTATTAGATATCTTAAAAGTTTGGCTATTTGTAAGGCTATTACTATAATTAACCTGAACGAAACAATTTCCAATTTGGTTTCCTATAACAGATTTTTGAAGAGGAAAATCCACCGGCTCATTTTTAGAAGTTCCCTTTGAAATTGTTAGATAAAGAATTGGATAAACACTTCTCTTTATTCCTCCACAAATTAAATATGTATTCAAAATACCACTCACATCAACATTTGATTTAATCGTTGCAGATGTTTGAAAAGTCTCACCTAAATTGTAAACTTTGTTAGTTTGTCCGAGGAGAACATCTGCTGAAACAAAAGAAAATAAAAAAAGAGCAAAGATGAAGATTAAGAATATTTTTTTCATTCTTCAATAAGTTAAAGAGGATTTATAAATATTTTCAATCCTAAAAAAATAAAAAAAGAGGTCTGGATTTTTCCAGACCTTTAAAAAATCTCTTACAAAGTTTTATGCAGTAATTTCTTTAGTAACTCTCGGACAGAAGAAATCATTACCTGAGGAATCCTTGAAATAAGGAATCGCCTCAACATAAGCAACCGGCCAAACTGAACTTAACCCAGGAAATACCTTTGTCGCTGTTTGCCCTTCATTCAAAGAACCGAAGAGAACCGGGTTCGGAAGACTATTCCCATTAGTCCCAATGAAATTAACCTGTATATTATCAAGAGGTATCTTTTCATTTCCAACCCTCTTAAGAGTTACACTACAAGAAGAACCGGTACAAATAACTTTAGAAGCAATCAATGAAACTCCAGAACATTTTACATTCAGATTAATCTCGCTCGTCTTTGAACTAATTAATCCTCGCACAACAGTCCACACTAAACCAACAGCAATAATCACAAACGCTACAAGCATAATAGTAATCACAATTGTGGACAGACCTTTTTTATTATTAAACATATTAACCTCCTTTCACTATGGAATAATATCCCATGATATCTTTATAAATAAAAAAAGACTATTTAAATTTATCTCTATCGAGAACAAAAAGAACTTTTCTTCTCTATTTATTATACGTCCAAAGATTAAGAAATAACTTCAAATTTTCTTGATTCTCAGTCTTGAAATCCTCTAGCGAAAGGTCTTAAAGCTCTTCTTTAATTCCTGTCATTTTAGTCTTAGTGTCAGCGAAAGGTCTTAAAGTTCTTCTTTAATTCCTGTCGTTTTAGTCTTAGTGTCAGCGAAAGGTCTTAAAGCTCTTCTTTAATTCCTGTCGTTTTAGTCTTAGTGTCAGCGAAAGGTCTTAAAGCTTAATAAAAATTATTGACGAAAGGTTTATAATTATTTTTCTGCATCTTTAAACATGGTGGCTGTAGTTTAACGGTAGAATGTGTGGTTGTGGTCCGCAAGACGAGGGTTCAACTCCCTCCTTCCACCCTGAACGAATGAACATAAAAGAAAAGGAAGCGTGACAGCAGAATACTGGAACATCTTCCACCCTGAACGAATAAACATAAAAAATGAAAAAAGAATTAATCAAAGGATTCAACGATTACCTAGGAGAAGAAGCTTTAAAACGAGCAGAAATAAAAAAAATACTCGAAGAGGTTTTTGAAAGATATGGTTTCCAGCCAGCAGAAACTCCTATAATTGAATATGAAGAATTTGTAAAAGGAGATAATGAAGAAGACGAAGCCATCTCAGATATTTTTAAATTAAAAGATAAAGGAAAAAGAAATCTCGCGTTAAGATATGAATTCACATTTCAATTAAAAAGGTTAATGAAGAATAGGAAACTTCCTTTCAAGAGATACCAAATCGGTCCAGTATTCAGAGACGAGCCGGTTTCTGTAAATAGATTCAGACAGATTACCCAATGTGACGTGGATACAATTGGATCGACGATAAAAGACGACGCAGAAATTCTTTCATTGACAAGAGATGTTTTAGAAAAATTGGGAATTAATTTTACGATTTACTTCAATAATCGAAAATTATTAAATGAGATATTAGAAAAAGAAAAAATAAAAGAAAAAATAAAAGTAATCAAAGAAATTGATAAATTAGACAAATTGTCCGAAGAAGAGATTAAAGAAAATCTGAAAAAATTTGGGGCTGAAAAAGTTTTATCTATTTTTAAGAAAGAAGAAAAATATTTTGAAAAATACAAAGCTTATTCTGAGATAAAAGAACTCAAAAAATATTTGAAAATTTATAATATTCAAACAAAGTTCTCTCCCTCTTTGGCAAGAGGTTTATCTTACTATAATGGAACCGTCTTCGAAGTCAAGACAAATGGATTAAAGGAAACAATTGTAGGAGGCGGAGCCTACAAATTCAATGAAAACCAATGTGTTGGAATTTCTTTTGGTTTGGAAAGATTAAGTTCGTTAGCAAAACTGAATTCAGAAAAAAAACAAATTCTCATTATTTCTTTAAATGAAGACAAAGAAGCAATACAATTATCAAAGAAACTTAGAAACAAAGGAAAAAATGTATCAATGTTTTATGGGAGACCCTCAAAAGCTTTAGAATACGCAAATGCTTATAAGATTAAAAAAATTATTTTTATTGGAAAAGAAGAAATAAAGAAAAAGAAAATAAAAATAAAAGATATGAAAACTGGAAAAGAAAAATTTATAACTTCCGAGGAACTATTAAAAATATCTTCTAAAAAATATTAAAACTTAATCTCTTTTTATTTTTCACACCTTCTTCTTTTTCTTAGATTTCCTCTCTTTTCTCGCTTTTTTAATTGAGATAATTCTTTTAATTAGTACTAAAAGAAAAAGAAGAATTATTAGAATGGGAAACCATAAAGAATTTTTGACTGAAGATTTAGTTTGATTTCTTACGATTGTAGGATTTGTTTTTGGTTGAAAACTAATCGGTCTTATCTGTTCTCTAATTACTTTCAAAGTTAAATTCACACTTTGATTAATTATAGAATTTAATTTTATGTATAAATCATAATAATTCTTAGAACTTAAATTAAGTTTTTTTGATTCTCCTATCTTCAAAGTTACAAGAGTTTTGTTCGAATGAATTTCTAAAGTTACAGAAGAATTTTTTATAGAATCTATTTTTATTGTATGATTTGTCTTATTATTTATTCTAAATTTTAGTATTTCTTTTTCTATTAATATTTTCGTAACTCCAATCCCTAAATCTTTCTCTAATATATTTATACTTTTAGGAATCTTTGAAACTTCTTTAACAACAACGGGAGAACTTCCTCCGCCAGAACCTCCGCCCCCTCCCCCACCCGAATGTACAATTGGAGAACTCTTTATAGTTAAGATTCTATATACCAAATTATTAAAATTCCCTGCCTTATCCGAACAGGAAATTGTCCAATTATAAATTCGTGGAGCTAAAGTTTTGTTAAATGAATGATTCCCTGAAATATCAATTCCACTAGTTTCGGAAAAATTTCCGTTAATAATTAAAGAACAAGAGTTTAAATTTTCATCAGTCACATTAAATTTAAATGTGACCGGAACTGAATTCCCTTCCTTAGAATCTCCTTTTGAAGGGGTGATTAAATTTACATTTGGTTTCGTTTTATCATATATGAAAGAATAATTTTTTCTAAAAAAAGAATAATTACCTAAATTATCTTGAGCTTTACAATTCCAAAAATATTTTCCCTCCGATCCGGATAAACCTAAAGAAGCGGAACCGTTGGTTCCCTCTGAAGAATTGGAAAAATTATAAGTAAAATTCGTAGAATTAAAATCTCCGCTAACATTCTCAAAAGAAGAATTAATCAAATAGCCTGAAGAGTTCCATAAGTCGAAAGTTAAATTTGCTAAGTTATTTGAAGAATTTACCTCGCAGGAGAAATTTAGATCTGTCTTATTTGTAAAAGAATTATTTTGTGGGAAAGTTAGATTCATCAAAAAATATCGTCGCTTTAAAGAAAAATTTAGAGAAGAAAAGGAGTTTCCAGAGGCGTCTTTAACTAAACAACCCCAGGAGTAATTTCCATAAATTAAATTGTTAAAATTTACTTCAGAAGAATTATTCGTTCCGGTTATATTTTCAGAAGTAGAATTAATCAAAAATCCCGAAGAATTCCAAAGATTAAAGGTCACATTTGACAACGAGATTCCGCTTGAAGAATTACAACCAAATGTTTGATTCTTCTTTAACACAATACTCTCATTCAAAGGACTCGTAGGAACAACTTTTAAGGAAATTATTTTAAAGGTTACGTTTGTTGAATTTATATTTCCGATTGTATCATTTGCATACAACGTCAGAGTTGAAGTTTGATTATTCGAAACAGCGAAAGTCGTGTTCCCATTCAGCGTCGTGTTCGTTCCATTATAATTGAACCAGACCTTATCTAAATTCGCATCCGTTGCAGTATAATTCAAAGTTAAATTGAGTACATTATAATAACTTTTATTCGTTGGCGAAAAAATCTTTACAAAGGGCAAGAAAAAAGAGGAAAAATCATTAACGAAATTATATGCTATAGGGCTTCCAACTCCTGTCGTTAAATCGTAACCTTTCGTCGCATTGTAATGACTATTGTTTCCAAAAGTCACATCATGAAAATCCCTTGAATAATCCGTAGAATTAGCCAGTTGATAAATTAGTTTATTCATTAATCCCACACGACCATTTATTTTTTGATTTATTAATGCCGCAGTTCCAGCCCAGAGAGGAGCTGACAAACTCGTTCCTCCAATCTGATAATAATAATAAGATCCATTAGACCCATTTATTATAACAAAAACTCCTGAAGCAGGATTCGCATCAAAAGAAACATCCGGGACATTCCTATAAGAATCGTTCGGTACTCCTAATCCAATTTGCCAATGAGGTTTTGAAAAAATGCCACTAACTCCTCCTCCACTTAAATTCCAAGCTGTTTCATTATTATAATCTCCCAAAGAATTTAAATTTAAAGTTGTTCCTCCTACTGCCGTAACATAAGGACTGCTCGCCGGAAAATTTGTAGATAAACGACTTGTATTACATACCCCGGAAGAATTTGTATAAAAAGCACCACAATCCCCCGAACTTACAAAAACTGAAATTTCTTTTTTTTTGGCAAATTGAAAAAAATTATTTGAAAGATTAGTAAGAGTTGTTGAATTAAAATCTGCTTCATTACCTCCCCAACTCAAAGATATCACACTCGCGTTTGTAAGATTATTCGTTACATAATAAACTCCATTAAGTAATTCTGAAAAAGTAGAATCCTTTACGATTACTAAATCTATCGTCGCAGATGGGGCAATGGCATGCACCCATTCAACATCTAACATCGTCTCCGTTGCCCATCGAGAATTATTTGGGATTGGAGTTGAATTGTATGGATAAAAAATATTAAGTTTTGCAGAAGGTAAATTAGAGAAATTAGAGAAATTCCCTAAAGCCTCCCGAATTGTCGGAGAACCATAAGCATCCACGATTGCCACCGTCACTCCAGTTCCATTTATTCCTTCGTTATAAAGAGGGGTATAATTGTAGGCCTTCTGTATATCTGCGGGAGAGAATGGAGCTGTTCCATTAGAATAATCTGAAGAAATTTCCTTCGGAAAAAGAGTGGAGATTTTTATAAAAGGCCTCATTGTAGTAAAATTATTCAGGCCACCAAAACTACTTATTTTATTTCGTAAAACTTTTGGAACTTGCGCCTGCTTCAAACTTCCAAAATAAGAAGAGTTTCCTTTTTTGAAATATCTCATAGAAACTCCTAATTTAGAATTAATCCAAGTTACATTCGCAGAAAGCCTCATTAACAAACCTCCTTCATATTTAACTTTAAAACCTTCCTTCCTAAATTCTTTTTCAATAGTCTCGATTTCCGTTTTATTAAAATAAAATTTTTTTCGAATCTCTGAAGAACTAAGGAATTTATGATCTTTTTTGGACGAAGGATTATAGATTCCTTTGAGCTTCTGATTTAACACATTTAAATTCTTTATCTTGAGAATTGCCACAAAATTTATCTCCTTTCCAGAAGCCATAGATGAAACAACTTGTTTTTGTGTTACAAAAGAATTTATTCTTGTCTGGGAACCGACATTCGTCTGACCCGCTACATAGCTCAAACTAATCGCAAATAGAAATAAGAGAAAAAACCTTATAATTAATTTATTTCTTTTCATTTTTTATCCTCCTGATTATATATACACCAGCTGGTATCAAAAGAAACAGAAGAAGAAAATATTTTGAAGTAGTCTTCTTTAAAGGAATTGAAGAAGCCTCTTTCGAAGAAATCGGAGATTTCGCCTCCTTCTGCTTTTGTGAATCGGAAGAAATCGGAGATTTCGCCTCCTTCTGCTTTTGTGAA
>VAPE01003777.1_pt1 | contig 24853 bp, 29 predicted proteins | sample 3393911 | NCBI WGS metagenome assembly VAPE01 (sample SAMN08290436, study PRJNA428436) | hydrothermal vent metagenome | isolation source: Deep-sea hydrothermal vent chimney | place: Atlantic Ocean: South-mid Altantic Ridge
ATAGACGTCTTAATTCATAAAATGATAAGGTGATTATGTGGATGCATCATGTATTAAAGTAAAATTTAAGGAGGTCTTTATATGGCACTTTTAGAGGATGTACTGGGAAGTAATATTATAGCCGGCCTTGCTATCGGTGTCGGAGCTATCGTGCTTGCACCTGTGATTATCCCTGTTGCGGCAGGTGTCGCCAAGCCGATTGCCAAGGCAGCCCTGAAGGGTGGAATTATTCTCTATGAAAAGGGGAAAGAGGCTGCGGCTGAAGTGAGCGAGGTAGTGGATGATTTAGTTGCAGAGGCAAAGTCTGAATTGGCTGAAGCAACGGAAGCGGTAGTACAGGAAGCCGTGCCCGAAGGCGAGGCGTAGAGTTGATGCTTCCCGATGCCTATACTGTACATCAGACGCCGGGTAGATTGAGGATAAAGATCCCGGCCCGAAAAGATGATGCTGCCTTCTATGTCTCTATAAAGGATAAACTGTTAAAGCTCCAGGGCATTAATGAGATCAAAATAAATGCCGCAACAGGGAGTGTGCTTATCCTCCACAACTCCGATATCAGGAAAATTGCTGAATATGCAAACTCCAATAATCTCTTTGAAGTTGTAGGATCTCAATACAGTCCGCATGTTACCTACCATACTGTAGCGAATACATTTAAAGAGTTCAACACCCTGATGAAGGGGATTACGGGGATGACCCTGGATATTCCAGGGATGGTGTTTCTGGGCCTCCTGGGCACAGGTATATATCAGATCGGCAGGGGTAACTTTGCCGCCCCTGCATGGTACACGGCCTTCTGGTATGCAATGAATATATTCCTCAAGGGTATGCCGGCAAAAAAACAGGGTTTCTCTTAAGAGAAAGGTGAAGGAAGTATAAGGGGTTTTTCAACAACCGGTCAGGTCTCAAATATATCTAAACAAGGAGGTGTGTTATGGCTGCTGCTGTGACCAAAAAAAACAAAGTAACGGCTGAGAAACTTGGCTCCGCAGGTACAAATGTAAAAGAGGGGATAATAAGCAGTCTCAAGGGTATCAACGAGATAGAAGCCGAGATTGTAAGCCTCGTGAGGAACACGGTATCCGACTCATTAAGGGCAACCGGGAGCGTTGCGAATGAAAGCATCTCGATAATCAGGGATGTGCTGAAAGGGACTATAGCTGCAACCGAAGAGGTTGGTACAGGGCTGACGATAAGTGCCAAGAGCGTTGCCAAGGGGATTGTAATGGGGGTAAGTGATGTTGGTGGGGATATAGTAACCGTTGCAAGTCAAACAGCACAGGTTGCTGTCAGAGGAGCTGCGGATGTCGGGGCTGATGTCGCTATTGTGGCGAAGAGGGTGGTGGATGGAGCAGTTGAGGCTACAAAGGAGATAGGAGGAAACGTTGAAGAGGTTGCAAAGGTTACGGTCACCGGAGCAATAGATGCAGCGGGCAGCATAGGGCTTACAGCGGGGCTGCTTAAAAGCAGGCGGAGGTTAAGAAAGCTCACCGTACATGCCGGGCGGCAGAGAGAGGTGCCCTATCATATTATGGACGCAGACTCCGTGGTTGCCTCTCTTCGTACATCAAGGGCCTCCGGCTTATCAACAGAAGCCGCAGAAGAAAATCTGAAAAAATACGGTCCGAACATCCTGCCTGAATCAATCCCCCGTTCCGGTTTGAGTATCTTTCTCGAACAGTTTAAATCACTTCCGGTAGCCCTTTTGGGTGTAGCAGCAGGTCTTTCCATAAGTCACGGGCGGGGTCATAGATGCGGCAGTGATCCTGGGCGTTGTCGGTATCAATGCAGTCATAGGATATGCTACCGAGAACCAGGCGGAAAAGACGATACATTCCCTGAAGAGGCTCGTCAGGCCCTCCAGTCTGTGGGAAAGGTTATCGCCATGACCGGAGACGGTATAAACGACGGACCTGCCCTTAAGGCTGCCGACATAGGTATTGCCATGGGGCATGCCGGCACGGATGTTGCCCGTGAAGTTGCCGACGTTATACTGGAAGATGACAGGCTCGAAACGATGGTTATAGCTGTAGGCCATGGACGTAAGCTCTATGATAATATAAGGAAATCCATCCATTTTCTCCTTGCCACAAACCTGAGCGAGATTATGGTTACATTTACCGCCATCACAGGCGGCTTGGGCCACCCACTAAATACAATGCAACTCCTATGGATCAACCTTATCACCGATATATTCCCCGGACCTGCCCTTGCCCTCGAACCACCCGAGGCCGATGTGATGGACCGTCCTCCGCGGGACCCAAAGGCACCGATCATTAAACGCTCCGACCTTAAGAGGATCACCTTTGAGTCGGCAGTAATGAGTGCAAGCTCCCTCGCTGCCTACGGCTACGGTGTCTCAAGGTATGGAATGGGACCAAAGGCCGGTACTATGGCCTTCATGAGCCTGACGTTGAGTCAGCTCCTGCATACCGTCAGTTGCCGTTCTGAAAAACACGGTATCTTTGAAAAGGAAAAACTTCCACCGAACAAGTTTGTGAATATTGCACTGGGGGGGTCTTTCGCCCTGCAGGCCCTGGCGATGGCAGTCCCCGGACTCAGGGGATTGCTTGGAATTGTGCCGGTCAGCCTCCTCGACGGCCTGCTAATCGGTGGCAGTGCGGTGCTGCCCTTTTTAATAAATGAATCCACAAAGAAGACCGTGGGTTCCGTAACGACAATGAAACGCCCTGCTGAAGAAGATTCAACGGTTCGTATCTCAGCACCTCTAAGATCTGAAACATCGTAGTGGTACAACAGTGACAGGAGGCAGAAAATGAGAAAAGACTTTATGTTCACATCCGAGTCTGTTACGGAAGGCCATCCTGACAAGCTTTGCGACCAGATAAGCGATGCCATAGTCGATCATTTCCTCCAGCAGGATCTGAATTCACGGGTCATAGCGGAATGTGCCGTGTCCACTTCGATAGTCTTTATCGCTGCACGTTTTGCATCGGAAGCAACCGTGGATTTTCCCTATATAGCGCGGCAGGTCATTAATCAAATAGGATATGCACAGGATGCCTTCAACGGTAAGACCTGCAGTATTTTAACGAGTCTCAGTGAATTACCGCCTGACAGGCATTGTTATTTTAAAGAGGAGGACCTTACCGAAGAAGAGATCGAGGGAATTCAGGTTAAAAACCAGGTTACCGTGTTCGGATTTGCCTGTAACCAGACCCCTTCCCTTATGCCCCTTCCGGTATGGCTTGCCCACAGACTCGCAAGAAAACTTACCTCGGTGAGGCTCAAAAAGGAACTCTCCTACCTTGCCCCTGATGGAAAGACACAGGCGGGGATTGAATACAGAAATCGCCGGCCCCACAGAATCCACAGCATTACAGTAATTGCCAGCCAGGACAGGCCCCCGGCAACAGGCGGTCCGGACCTCAAAGCACTGCAGAAGGATATCAGGGAGGCGGTTATCGATCCTGTATTTCGTGATGTAGATGTCAGGCCCGATGAAAAGACCAGGATATTCATAAACCCCGATGGCCCGTTCATAGTAGGTGGTCCCTCCATCCATTCGGGACTGACCGGTAGAAAGAACGCAATAGATACGTATGGAGAGTATTCAAGGCACAGTGGGGCTGCGCTGAGCGGAAAGGATCCCATGCGAATAGACAGGGTGGGTGCATATGCAGCGCGTTATGCAGCAAAGAATGTTGTTGCAGCAAGTCTCGCTGATGAGTGCGAGGTACAACTGAGCTACTCCATAGGCCTCTCACGTCCTGTAAGCGTCCAGGTGGAGACCTTTGGGACGGGTAATCTTCCTGATGAAACGATCGCAGTACTCATTGAAAGGCATTTTGATCTGCGTCTCGCAGGGATAATCAAGGATTTCAAATTAAGACAACTTCCGTCCATCGTTAAAGGTGGCTTCTACAGAAAGCTTGCAGCCTACGGGCACGTGGGCCGGATGGACATCGGGACGCCTTGGGAGGTAATCGATAAGGTCCAGATACTTCTGGAGGATACTGTATAGTGTCTGTGTATAAATTGTCATTTTTTATTTTTGTCATACCCGAAGTCTGTAGTCGGGTATCCAGAACTTATTGAAAAGAATAGATTCCGGCCCCCGCTTACTACATGCGGGGACAAGCTTAAGGACTGCCGGAATGACAGATAGAGAGACTGACTTTATACACAGACACTATTTAGAAAGAACACGGATCTTGCTTGTATCTTGATTTGGGAGGAAAATATGAGGACTATATCACCTTATGATGATGAAAAAGAAAAGAAGAGACACAACTATGTCATCCAGAAACTTGCACAGAATTTAGGAGTAAATGAGACCGAGATAAGAGCGCTTTATGAACTGAAACTGAGTGAACTTAAGGCACATGCAAGGATTAAAGACTACCTCACGGTTTTTGCCTACCGTAAGGTCAGGGAGGATTTTAGGGGCGGTTAAAGATCCTGTAGGATTCCTTTAAATTAGTACGGCTAATAGTGATAGAGCCGAACCCTCGAGGGCCTTTTCCACGAAGACGCCGAATAATGCCCTGCCGAGTATCATGCCAGCTTTTGAGGCGGCGCTGTGTATGTACTGGTCATTTGTAACCGCCCTTGTGATATCAAAGTATTTCTTCTTAATAAGAATATCCAGCACTGCTTTGGAGGTGATAAGCCTTGCGTCGTAATAAATGACGATACTGCCGGTAACAGTATTGACGGTAACCGAGTTTATGCCGGTAACAGCGCCCAGCGCTGTCCGGACTTCATCCGCCATCTGAGGTCTGGATTTTATTAAAGGGGTCTTGACCCTAAGCCTGCCCGGCACATCATGGATGTAATAGCTCATCTGCCTTCCTCCTTTATCTTTTGTTTTTTAAAGGTCTTACAGGCCGGATAGTCGGAACACCTGAACCTTATGGTGCTGTTTTCCCTCTTGTAAATGTGCATCAACTTTCCGCAGGCAGGACATTGGGGATTGTTCTTTCCTTCCGTCCTGCTGGATCCTACAGTAAATTGCCTTCCACAGATAAGGCATAAATACCGCTGTTTTCCCGTCCATGCCCTTCCATACCTGTACAATGCATCTGAATTGCATGATGGACATTTTATCTCTAAACTCTTTGCCATGACGGATATCGACATGCTTTTATTATAAGGAGATAACATTACCCCATTATTAAAGCTATGTTAAGTTTCCGTTACAAAAGCTATGAACTCTTCGGGTACAAAAAAAGGGGGCTGCAGATACAGCCCCCCTTTAAATAGCTTTAAAACAGCTTAATCGGACAGGATAAACTCTACCTGTCTCTCCTGTGATGTCCTCTTCTCCCTGCACTGAAGCCGGTAATTTTGAGCACGTCGTCTGTGGGATAATCATCAAAAAGGGACATGAGATCGTCGTTTGAGTGCTGGATCGAGAGGTAGGCTGTCTTACCGTCTGCACTGAAGATGAAACCGGTAGGCTCAGCAGATGAATCCTTCACGGACATCGTTTTCACACAACCGTCCGATTTGATATCCCTGTCGGCACCGTCCGGGAGGCATGCAAATATATCGCCGTTTTTGTGATCTTCTATTATGTACAGATTACCGGTTACGGGCTGGAACGCCAGGTTGTCGAAAGAGTTGAAATCGGGATCTCCTTCAACAAAACGGTTTGTAACAACAAGAGATTCCGGATTGGCTGGATCATAGTCAACCGCACACATTATTTCGGCAAAGTTGTATGCCTTCTCGCGTCCCGTGTTGGTCCAGCAAAAGCGGACCGCCCCCGGGAAATCCTTATCACTGAACATTGAATCAAGATGGAGGTCTTCCGGGCGGTAATAACCGGTAGCGCCCTTGGCATCGGCATCCGTCCGTGCCGTCGCTGCATTAACTTCCACCCAGGTGCCCTGTCCTACCTCGCAGCCCTGTCCGAATTGTGGGAACTTGCTGCTGGAGGCCTCACGGCATGATATCTGCATTGCATTGACAACTCCTGAAGTCAGGGGTGAAGAACTCAGCCCGGCGATGTTGCCGTTACCGGAAAACAGGTTGTCAGGCACAAATTTAAAGATGGATCCACCATCTGAATCCGGCCTGTCGGTACCCGGGCGCAGTTCGTCGCCACCGATCACCACACCGGTTGGGAGTATTGTCAATCCTTCCCATGCAATGGTCGGCAGGGCAGTGCGTTTGGCAATATGGACAGGATCGGTTACCTCACCTGTTGTGCGATCAATTATGGTCTGCCCGGTTGTAAAGAGGGGATCAAGTATCTCGTAAGCACCGCCATCCGTTGTCTCCTCTGTGGCCAGGATGGTTCCCCATGCAGTAGTACGGATACCGTCACAACGGCTCATGCCGCGCAGGATGGTCTCTACATCCCCGGTCGCAAGATCTATACGCTGTACAGAGGGATTGTACTTGTCGCTACCGTCGGGATAGGTTCCGATCACCTTACGCTTACCCTCGACACAGGCAATTAAGTGGGTAGGCGATCCCTCGGGAAAGAAGACCATCTGGTCTGTTTTATTAGCGGCATTACGTGTTAAGTATTGCACCTCGAGGCCCTCTGCCGCCAGGAGCTGGGCTTTGGCTTCCTGCTCTTCGGTACGGTAGGGGGATACGGTTTCAGCGGCTGATTCACGAAGCGGCTTTTCAAACCCGAAGAGTCTTTCGGAGTTCCTGTTCAACGCCCTCTCCACCATTACACCAAAGTCGACGGTGCCCCTGTTGTGGCCGTTGTAGTGATCGTCACCTGCTATACTAACGGATGTACCAACGGTTAACATTACTGCATAGACGACTACAAAAAGCAAAACCTTCTCTAATTTCTTCATCATCTAAAACCTCCTTTTTATTGATTGTCTGACTTCACCATAAGCGCTCCTGAATGACTTGTAATTTAAACCCCTCTCGATCACCTCCCCTCTCATAATCCTTGTGCGGTGGTTACCGGCAACCACACTTGCCCCCCGGGATAAACCGGGTGTTGCACAAGGTGTGGTTACTTTAACAGGTGAGTATTACAGCAATATGAAGGGGATGTTAAAACATGAAGATACCCAGCCAATGTGCAGGATAGGGACTCTAACTATTGTCTGTGTATAAACTGTATTGTTGTCATTCCCGTGAAAACGTGAATCCAGTAAAATCAAGCGGTTCTGGATTCCGCATCAAGTGCGGAATGACGGACAAACCAATGCCATGCCCTTTACCCTTTACCCTCTGCCCGATCTGTTATTACTGCATTGAGGAGATGTGAAGCCCGGCGACTCCACAGAGTATCAGGAAGATGAAAAAGAACCGGAGAGCCCGGTAGGGCTCTCCAAATATGATAACCCCGACTATATTACTTCCGGCAATGGCAATGCCCGTCCAAATGGAATACGTGATACCCACGGGCAGGGACTTCAAAGAGAGGGAGAGGAAAAAAGCAGCCCCTGCACCGAACAAGGCATAGGAGACCATGGGTAATAAACGGGTAAACCCCTCTGTGAATTTGAGGCTGTATATCCAGCCGATCTCCAGGATTCCCGATATAATCAAGTATACCCAGTGCATTGAATAACTTTAGCCCTCACTCATTGCAGGCTCAATATACCGACGGCGTAGTTTCCTCAGGGAACTCAGCTCACTTTCATAAACCCTTTTAACCCCGTCTCCCATGGCCTTCTCGATATCCTTTATGTTTCTTATGAGCCGGTGCATCCCGATAATCTCCACTGAAGCTGCCTGGTCGGTACCCCACATTGCACGGTCAAGGGTGATATGACGTTCAACAAAGGAGGCCCCGAGCGTAACCGCCGACCATGTGGGTGCAAGCCCTATCTCGTGTCCGGAGTAACCGATTGGTATGGTTGGAAACATTTTTCTCAGGGTAAGGAGCATCTTCAGGTTCAACTCATCCAGACCACAGGGGTAGGTCGATGTGGAATGGGCTATCAGGAGATCTTCTGTTTCGACAACCTCTACGGCAGCCTTTATCTCCTCTATGGTCGACATGCCTGTAGAAATAATAAGAGGTTTCCCTTTGGATTTCATTTTCAAAAGCAGGGAATGGTCCGTTAATGATGCCGAAGGAGCCTTATGAAGGGGTGGGGAAAACCGTTCGATAAAATCAACCGATTCCTCATCCCAGCACGATGCAAACCAGTCTATGCCCTTTGCTGAACAGTAGTTGATAAGCTCTTCGTACTGTGATTGGTTAAACTCGATCTTATGCCTGTATTCGATATAGCTCATTCTCCCCCAGGGGGTGTCCCTCTCAATATGCCACTGATCCCTGGAAACGCACTTCTCAGGGGTCCGCTTCTGGAATTTAACGGCATTGCACCCGGCAAAGGCCGCACCATCGATCAATTTCTTTGCCACCTCCATTGAACCATTATGGTTTATGCCTATCTCGCCAATGACATAAACGGGTTCACCATCACCTATAAATCTGTCCTTCAACCTTATCTTTCTCATAGCGTCACCTCTCTTTTTAGAAGTATGATCATCTCGGCAAAATCCCTGAACGCACCATTGCCGCCGGTGTTGTCACAGAGAAAGTCCGCAATCTTCCTGACGGATGAAATGGCGTCGGCAGGGCATGCAGAAAGTCCGGCCATCATCATTATGTCGATATCGTTTACATCATCACCTATGTATGCGGTCTCTTCGCTCTTCAGGCCTCTGCGCTGCAGGATTTCCCTTAAGGTCCCGGCCTTGTCCCTAACGTTCAGGTTTACCTCGCTTATACCGAGTTTCTCGGCACGTTTTTTCACGGCGCCTGAATTTTCGCCTGTAATAATCCCCGTCTCCACATTGACAAGTTCCCTCAGCCGTTGAACTCCCATACCATCCCTGATGGAGAAGCGTTTTAACAACTCCCCGTTTTCAGAGTAATAAACACCCGTATCCGTCCATACACCATCGATATCCGTTATCAGCAGCTTTATCTTCCGGGCTCTTTCCCTCAGACCGTTCTTCATATGACAACCAGACCCCCGTCAACTACGAGGTTTGTCCCCGTCATATAACCGGAGGCATTACTCGCCAGGAAGACAACCGCCCCCCTGTAGTCTGATTTTTTCGCCATCCTCTGTAGTGGTGTCTTCCTTGAATAGTTCTCTACGAAGTGCCTTGCCTGGGAATTTTCAACACCACCTGGGGACAGGGCATTTACACGCACTCCGGATCCTCCCCAGTAAGATGCCAGGAACCTTGTGAAGGATATAACGGCGCCCTTGCTTGCAGGGTAGGCAGGTGATTTATAGAATTGCTGCTCACCGGTTGGCTTGCGGTAGATCGACTGGTCCGGGGCAACTACCCCGTATATGGATGCGATATTGATTATAGACCCACTGCCCTGCCTGGCCATTTGTCCTCCTATGATCTGGGAGCATAGGAATACCCCGGTTACATTCACATCCATTGTCTTCTTCCACATCTGAAGCGGATAGTTCTCAAATCTTGACAGTTCACCGGCAAGTGCCGGGTTTTCAAACATATCGTTGACCCCGGCGTTATTGACGAGGATATCCACCTGCCCGAACTCTTCCATCACCCTTTGAAGGAACCCCTTTACAGAGTCCGTCTCTGTTACATCAAGGAACATCCCCCTGGAAACCGGATGGAGTGTGTCTGCAAACTCCCTGCAGATATTCTCCTTGAGGTCGGCTACTATTACTACTGCTCCGGCCTCTGAAAGGGCATGGCAATGCTCCCTGCCCAGGAGCCCCAGCCCCCCGGTTACAACCGCCACCTTACCTTCCAATGAAAAGGTATCCATAGAGCATCTACCTCCCGGGCTTTATATTGAAATCAACCGTTTTCCTGAAAACCGGTTCTACAGGGTCTCCCTCAATGTATCCCCTGATATTGCCCGCTGAAACAGCATCCCTCAGTAGGTGCAGCACCTCGCTGTACACGTTCAGTATATATTCGATATCCTCGTTCGTATGACTGAAACAGATGTTGTGGAACCCGGACCACAGCACCCCCCTCCTTATCATCTCCTGCTGAACGAGGGACTTCATCTCCAGGGGGTCGCCGGCAGATGCATCAAAGGTGACGATGCTTCTGCAATCAAATCCCGAGCAGCGCGTATAAGGCATGCCCAGGTGCCCGGCAATCCTGTTGTAGCCGTCCTTTAAAATACTTCCCTGAAGCGAAAGGTAGGCAGGCACGTCCTTGTCCTTTATCTCCGTAATGGTCGCTTGTGCAGCAGCAAGGGAGAGGGCCTCACCACCAAAGGTGGTAAAAAAGAATACATCAGCTTCAAGGAGCGACATAACATCCCCTCTGCCTGTCAATACGGACAGGGGCATACCGTTGGCGATCGCCTTCGAGTAACAGGCAAGGTCAGGTGTTACGGAGAAGTACTCCTGCGCGCCCCCCGCTGCAAGCCTGAACCCTGTCCACATCTCATCGAATATCAGCAGTGTACCGTTGTGCCGGCAGATATCCTGCAGGGTTTGCAGGAAGTTATCCCTTGGGGCTTCAAACACGACGGGCTCTAAGATGACACATGCGGTGTCGTCATCAATGGACTCTATCACTGAATCGATATCATTGTAGTTGAAGGTGTATGTGAGGTCCCTGACTGCCTGGGGTACCCCATTGCTTTTGCCTGTTATCCCTATATACCAGTCGTGCCATCCATGATACCCGCAGCAGAGGACTTTTTCTCTTCCTGTATATGCCCTGGCAAGCCTGACCGCAGCGCTGGTAACGTCTGCCCCGGTTTTACTGAAACGGACCGACTCGGCGTTAGGGACTACGCCCTGTATCAGCTCCGCCACCTCTACCTCCAGGGGATGCATTAATGAAAAGGTTATCCCCTCCTTGAGTTGTCTCCTTATGGCGTTGTCCACTGCGTCATAACAATACCCCAGAGATACAGGGCCGATTGCCATGTTGAAGTCAATGTACTCATTGCCGTCCACATCCCAGACACGCGATCCTTTCCCCTTGAGAAGATACTTGGGCGCAAATCCCCTTACATACTGTGAGGGCCCTTTGGCAAGGGTCTGCGTTACATTGGGGATGAGGCCCAGGGCACGGGCGTAGAGCCTGTCCGACTCGGTGATATCCGGCTGCAACTGTTTATACTTCAACGTGCTCAGCATATTTTTCCGATTCCTCCATTATTTTATCAGCAATTTTTTCTCCCGTCAGTCCCTCGTATTCAAGGACATCCTGAAGAAAGGCGGGCTTAAACCACCTGTCATCCAACCCAAAGGGAAGGACCCTGCATCCGACATTGTGTTTCAGGAACAACTCCCCAACAATGGAAAAAAGTCCCCCGGCAAGGAGATGGTCTTCAACAGTCACTATCAGGGATGTATGCATCGCAGCATTCACTATGGTCTCTTCATCGATGGGCTTCAGTGTCCTGAGGTTGATAAGCCCGACGGATCTGCCCTGCCCCGACAGGAGGATCTTTGCCCTGCAGGCCTCTCTGAAAAGGGTTCCATAGGTTAGAATCGTGATATCCCTTCCCCCGGAGATAACCTCGGCCCTTCCGGTATGAAACTTATCGTGCCGTATCAGGGGTTCAAGGTTGTTAAAACGGATATAAGAGGGGTGGGGACTCTTTAAAAAGGCCTCCAGCCCTGTGAGCATATCCTCCTCATCGGATGGACAGAATATGTTCATGCCGGGGATGCTCCGCATGAGTGCAATATCCTCGACGGCCTGGTGCGTCGGGCCGTTCGCCTCTGAGAGGAACCCCGGGAATGCCCCGACCAGCTTTACCGGCAGGCCGGCAATACAGACGTCTGTCCTGATGAACTCAAACGCCCTCATCGAGAGAAATGAGGCAAGCGCATGGACTACGGGGAACGTCCCCTCAGGGCCAGTCCGGCTGCAATACCGACCATTGCCTGCTCTGCAATCCCCACATCGATGAACCGCTCCCCGAGGTGCTCAGGAATATTCCTTATAGCCGAGCGGTTTTCGGCAGTCATCACAACAAACCTCTCGTCACTCAGGACAATCTCTTTTAAAAGATCTTCGTAGTTCATTTTCAGACAGTGAGTTTCTTTATCAGACGGTCTGCCTCTTCATCAGAGTACCTACAGAACCATTTATCCGCACGGTTTTCAATCTCCGGCAGCCCCTTTCCGCGGATTGTATGAGCTATTACCACGCTTGGTTTCCCGGCCTCAAAGGGTATACCGGAAAATGTATCTTTCATATCCCGGAAGTCATGCCCGTCGATGCTCCTTACAGACATGCCGAAGGATTGGAGTTTTGATATCAGCGGTTCCAGGGGGATGAGGTCCTCAGTAGCTGCATTTGCCTGGAAGCGGTTTCTGTCTATTACAATCACGAGGTTGTCAAGCCCGAAGGCGGAGGCGATGAGGAGGGTCTCCCAGACCGAGCCTTCGTTCAACTCGCCGTCCACCAATGATTACCGTCACCCTGTTGTCCTGCCTTCTCATCTTGCAGTCCAGCGCCACACCCGAGGCTACGGCAAGTATATGCCCCAGGGAGCCGGCATGAAATTCTATGCCGGGGATATCCCTGTTTGGATGCCAGTAGACGGAATCATCCGTTCCGAGGTGCTTTTTCAGTCTGTCGGGATGAAGGAACCCGAGTTCGGCAAAGGTGCCGTAAAGCACCGGCACGGCGTGTCCCTTTGACAGGAGGAGGTAATCACGGCCGGGGTCGTTCAGGTTATCCTTTGTTATATTAAGAAACCCCGAGTAAAGGAACACCACTATGTCGGTACACGACAGGGCCGATCCCACAAAACAGCCGCCCCTGACCGCCATCCTGAGTATATGTCCCCTTACCTTCAGGGCACGTTCTTTCAGTCTGAATAAATCATGTTCCATGTGATTGTCCATTTCCAGGCAACGTCATTTCGAACTTTTCATGAAAAAAGTGCACAGGCCTTTAATTCATGCAGGTATTGTCCGTACCAGTTCGTTCCGCGGTGCATCTTATTAATATCCGTGATTTCAGGACGTATGCTTAAGAGATGTAATATATCATCAAAACCGAAGAGGGGATTAACATGGTAAAGTTCATCATAAACAGTCTTGATAAACTGATAATCCTCTTCAAAATCCAGTACCCATCGAAGGATATTTGAAAAGTCCAGCCCTGTCTCCCAGGTCACATTTCCGATGCGAAATCTCTCGAGGCTGTTCCATATAAAGGGTGTGGTATGTTCCCTTTCAAAGTCTTTTTTTGCCTCTTTCCAGGCAATCTCAAGGACCTGCATCGGTATTATCTCCACGTCGTTACCGTCGGGATAGGTTGGTGGATGGAGGTTGCTTACATAATCGAACCTCTCTCTATTGTCCAGATGGTATCTCAATACGCCGTCTATTATCTGCGGGTCAATCAGGGGACAGTCTGAGGGAATCTTGACAACCACGTCTGCGTTGTAGTTAATACCTGCCTTGTAGTGTCTGTCCAGAAGGTCTGTTGGATGCCCCCTGAAGCATTCAAAGCCATTCTCCCTGCAGATGAATTCGATAACATCATCCCCTGGATCCGTTGTAGTTGCTACAACCACCCGGTTTGCCAGTCTTGCCCTCTCCACCCTTTTCACCATGTGATGCAGGACCGTTTTGCCTGCAAGTGGTTTTAAGACCTTGTGGGGAAGGCGCGTAGAGCCGGATCTTGCCTGTATCACAATCACAATGTTTTGATTCATAGATAACCTCTGCATACCGTTGCGATTTTTTTTGCCGATGTGCCGCCGTTCTGGATAGGAAGCAGTCTCTTAAGTATCTCTACATCAAAATAGGAATGGACCTCCTTGCCGAGGGCCAGCCCTATAAATGCTACGGATGAATACTGTGTTATCAGGACATCACAGTTTGCTATCATGGTGTTGATGTCACCGTCTGAAAATACGAGGGCATCCGGGGCGTGCTTTTTTATCTCTCTTTTGGATCTTTCGATACGTTCATTCGGATGGAGTTTGAAGATCAATTTTCGCCCCTTTGCGATGGAGAGGACTCTCTTAAGGAACCTCTCCCTGTTGTCGAACTTGAAGGTTTCGCGAGTATCTGAGGTTCCCACAAGGACATACCCTTTATGTGGAAAGCTGTTGTCCAGATACCGGAGAGCATTATCAAAATTCGGTATACCTGTAACTACTATCTTTTCGGGATTAACCCCCTTTTTCATAAATAGTTCCCCGTACCCTTCGGATGCGACACAGAACTTATCATAGGCATCCGATAGCCCTGTAGCTGCAGTGCTTGCGAGATAACGGGGCAGCTTGAACCTCTTCACGAGACGGTAGATAAGGTTTTCAGGGTCGGTCATCCCTTCCTGAACAAGTACGATCTTTTTCTTTCTGATATTTTTCTGAATAATCAGGTCCTGGCACGTTACAACAAGGTCATAATCATTGGAAGATCCCCTGTAGTCTATTTTGACTCCCTCTTTTTTCAGATAGTTCTCTGTCTGCTGCCTGAATCTCCCTCCCATGACGGTGAAGTCAAGTACCCCATAATTGTTCAACAGTTTTATAATGCCGTCGCCATAATATGGTGTAAAATAACAATCGAACCCGGAGAGGTGCTGAGAGATCTTGTGCATAATCGTGGTCTGATTGAGGGAGCCGCATATAAACAGTACCTTTTTCATCTAAGAATAATGATACTACCCTCCTGTTACATTCTCATTAAAGAAAAATTAAATTTTCATTAAAATAACCCCTATCATTTACCTGCCGGTCTATCGTGGATACACCACGGCACGGCCTTTTTCGGACAATATCCACGAGATCCACGAGGCTTTAACGGGTGCCTGCTTTTTATCTTCGGTCAGAATTAATCTCTTCTTAACGTTACTGTAACATTAGGCTGTTATCATACTTAGATAAGGAACGTCATCACGGGTAGCACACTACTGCGTGTTGGTCCCCTACTAACGAGAATAAGGAGGCAAGGCATGTGTCAATACCTGGAAGACTCGAACAAGACGTGCAGTGTCGGAGGAGTGGAGGTCGATTTAATCGATTGTGCCGACATAAGGCTCTGTACAGGCAGGAGATACGAGGCCTGTCCTGTTTACTATGTGAGTTTTTTTGTCCTGGACCATATACCCTACCGGGCATATCAGTGATTTACGGCGGGAATGAGAAAAGGCCGGCGGAGATACTCCTGTAAATGGTCTACAGTGGTAGTGGCAATAGCTTTCCATCGGATTTTCTTTGGGGAATTGCAACATCGGCCTTTCAGCTCGAAGGGGCTCCGAACGCAGACTGGACTTCGTGGGACCGGACTTTAACCGATAAACCCAGGGTAACAAATCACTACGAACTCTACAGGGAAGACCTGCGGCTGCTTAAAAACCTGGGTGTAAACTCCTACCGTTTTTCCCTTGAATGGAGCAGGATACAGCCCGGGGAGGACATATGGGATTATGAGGCTATAGCACATTATCAGGAGATAATAGACATACTGATAGAGAACAATATCGAGCCGATGGTTACACTGCATCACTTCACACACCCGCTGTGGTTCATAAAAAAAGCATGGCATAATGACGGATCATCTGAAAAATTCCTGAGTTACACGGAAAAGATGGTCTCAACGTTAAGGAACGTAAAGTACTGGATAACATTCAATGAACCATATGTGCTTATTCTCGGCGGGTACCTTGAGGGCTGTATGCCTCCCGGTATCAGGGATGTTTCACTGGCGGTAAAGGCACTGAAGAACATTCTTATATGCCACGGGAGGGCCTATGATATAATTCATTCACATATACCGGATGCAATGGTGAGCGTTGCTCACAATATGGCATCCTTTGTACCGTGGAAAAGGTGGAACCCGGCGGACAGGTTCCTTTCAAGGGTTGCCGGGTATATTTATAACCGTTCCCTGCTGGATGCCTTCAGAACCGGCATATTAAGGTTACAGTTTCCGCTCAGGAAGGCTATGGAGACACACGTTCCGATAAAAGACAAGATCGATTTTTTCGGCGTAAATTACTATACCCGAATGCATCTGCGGTTTAATCCCTTTAAAAAGATGGGTGTTGAACTGAGGCACAGGGACATTGGTGGCTACGGGCTTACGGATATGGGGTGGGAGATACATCCGCAGGGACTTGAGAGGGTCCTGAAGCGGGCATCGAGACTCAATGTCCCTCTGATAATAACAGAGAACGGTATTGCGACCCGCGATGTCCAGAAAAAGATAAAGTTCATGAAAAGGCATATAGACGTTGTCGAGAGGTGTCTGAAACAGGGCATCGATATAAGGGGTTATTTCTACTGGTCTTTGATTGACAACTACGAATGGCTCGAAGGGCTTGATAGAGGTTTCGGCCTTTACAGGGTCAACTTCGACACCCTTGAGCGCAGGCCTACCAATGCGGCAGCATACTATTCCTATCTCATCAAAAGCAGGTCTTCATTTTAACTGAAGTTGCGACAGGTTTAACTGAAAGTTAACCTTACCTTAATGTCCCTGTAATAAGAAAGACCTATAATAAATCACGATGTTACTGTGTGATTTCCATATTCACACAAGGTACTCCGATGGTACCGTGGATCTGAGAAGGGCGGTTGACCTCTTCGGGCAGGCTGGTTTTGATGTAATAGCCATAACAGACCATGTGGTTAACGGTGACAACACCATCGGGAGGCTCGCCCACAAATTGAAGTTTTCCGTCAGGGAACAGAACTTTGATGAGTACATGAACAGCATCAGGCTGGAGGCGGAGCGGGCGTGGGATAAATATGGACTGCTCGTAATTCCCGGTGTCGAGATAAGTAAAAACCACCTCACTACCGATAAGTCCGCCCATTTTCTTCTGCTCGATATAAAAGAATTTATTCCAGCCTGCTGGGGATATGAAAAGATATTTCTTCATGCAAAACTGCAGGAGGCCCTGATAATCGCATGCCATCCGCATTACATGTCGGACATGTCAAGGGATACCCTGTTTCTCTGGAACAACAGGGAGAGATACGCCAAGTATATAGATGCATGGGAGATAGCCAACAGGGACGATGTCTTTAACGTAATCAGTCTGAAAAAATATCCCTATATTGCAAACAGTGATTTTCACAAGATCCGGCATTTATACTCCTGGAAGACTCTTCTGAACTGCGACAAGGATCTCGAGTCGGTCAAGCAGTGCATACGGCACAACAAAGGTGTTGCCATAACGCTGTTTAGAAGTTAGCGTCATGTTAGCAGAGATATAATTCGCCACAGCATCTCTTAACATCGGTGGCATAAAAGGAGGAAAGAAAATGGATGTATTCTGGGTTTTTGCAGGCATTACAGTCATTGGGCTCATTGCCTGCGTGCTTCAAATAGTAGCGGTCCGTTCGCACATTACCTCCCTTAACTCAGGGGAAGGGGCAACCCTTCCCCGCTTTTTTCCATCCGTCTCGGTCCTTAAGCCCCTGAAGGGCATAGACGACAATTTGTTCGATAATCTCGAAAGCTTCTGTGTCCAGGACTATCCGGAGTTCGAGGTTATATTCTCACTCCAGGACCGTAATGACCTGGCATACAAAGTGGCCCGGAAGATAAAGGATAAATACCCCGACAGGGACATCTCGATTGTAGTGCGGAGATGCAATGACGGACTGAACCCGAAGGTGAACAACCTCATCCCGGCTTACAGGGTTTCAAAACACCGCTACATACTGATAAGCGACAGTAATGTGACGGTCGACAAAGACTACCTGAGGGAAATAGTTAAACCCATGGAGGATCCCGGGGTAGGTCTCGTGAGCAGCATGATAAAAGGGGTGGGCGGGAGGACAGCCGGTTCAATATTCGAAAACCTGCACCTTAACACCTTTGTTGTCGGGAGCGTCTGTTTTCTTGATAAATTCCTGAAGATGCCCTGTGTTGTCGGAAAATCCATGCTGATGCGCAAGAACGACCTCGAGGCCATAGGCGGATTTAAAGCTGTAAAGGACGTGCTTGCCGAGGATTATGTTATCGGAAAAAAGATGAAGGAAGCGGGCAGAAAGGTGGTTCTGTCAAACTACATGATAAATACAGTGAATAAATACTGGGGGATGAAAAATTTTCTCGGCAGACATACAAGATGGGGCAAGCTCAGGTGGAAAATAGGCGGCATACAGTATTTATCCGAGCTGCTCGGCAATGCCGTATTCATGTCTTTCATCCCCGTGTTTCTCTATGAACCTTCAAAGACAACCCTGTCCTTTGCCCTCGCTACAAGCGCCCTCAAGATCATGGGGGACCTATATCTCGGACGGATGTTAAAGGCGGATATCAAGTCCGTATTTTATCTCCTGTCGCCGGTAAAGGACATCGCCGTTGGATTCATGTGGTTTGTCCCGCTGCTGTCAAGCAGGGTTGCATGGAGGGGCAACAGATACGTCATCGGCAAGGCATCGAGGCTGTCTCCCTGTCCTGAAAACAGCAGATGTCCATGGCGCTACCGGATTGTTGATGTAATAAAAGCAAGGTTTGCCTGATTTAATTCAAATGTAACAATTCCTTAATGATGATGAAATAATTTTGTTGTACTCTCTATCCAGGATGTATAGACGTATAGATGTATAGACAACTAAAGGAGACCATATGATCAGGAGAGACAACGGGATTTCTTATTATCAGCAACTTTCGGAGATATTGATCGACCAGATAAAAAGCGGTACATACCGGCCTGGTAACCGGTTGCCCTCTGAAATGGATCTCAGTAAAAACTATAAGCTTAACAGGCACACAGTAAGACAGGCCGTTGAAATACTCCAGGAGGAAGGGTTCATTTACAAGATAAAGGGTAAAGGGACCTTTGTTGCCAACAAAAAAGTTCCATATAAGGTTTCAAAGAAGACACGCTTTACAACCTCGATCCTCGCAGCAGGTCTGAATCCCGACGCAAAACTGCTTACCTCTTATGAAATAACAGCCGGCACGAGATTCTCCAGGAGGCTTGGAATCGCGCCATCCGATAAGGTAACCGTTCTGGAGATATTGAGATTTACCGATAATATACCGTTCTGCTATACGACATCATTTCTGAGTTCCGGCAGGTTTCCCGGGCTTACGGATCTATTGGAGGGTTCGTTTTCCCTGTACAGGCTCCTAAAGGAACATTTCGGGGTCGAAGCTCTGAGGGTATCATCTTCGTTCGAGGTTTCAATGCCTGAAGACCCTGATATGGAGATTCTTCAAACATCACAGAAAGTGCCTCTTCTTGTCGTGAAAAGCGTCTCTAAAGATTCGGAGGGCAACATTGTAGAGTACTGTGCCACTAAGTTCAGGGGAGACTTCTGCAGTATTACTGTTGATTTCAATGGGGAAGGGAGGTGAAAAGAGATTTATCGGTTTTGCCGGCCGCCGGGGCCTGTTAGAGAGACCCGCGGCAACCGTGATAGAAAAAAACCCCTATCTTTATCAAGTTTAACACAACTGATTCATGGAATCAAGGATTTGAAATTCTCAGTCAGGAGGAACAATGAAAAAGTTTTTAATCACAATATCTGTTTTTTTAATACTCTTCAGCCTTGGGTCGGGTATATCCGAGGCAAGAAAGAAGTGTTTGATTATGGGGCTTATACCGGCAGAAGACCCAAAGTCCATGATACAGCAGTACACCCCTATGAAGAACTGGATGGAAAAAGAGATCGGCAGATGTATAACACTCTTTACGGCTACCGATTATACCGGGGTGGTCGAGGCAATGAGGGCAAAAAAGGTTGACTTTGCCTGGTTCGGTCCTTTCTCGTATGTCCTTGCCAACGAGCGCGCGGGAGCCGAGGCCTTTGCAGTAGGTAAAGATAAGGAAGGTGTCACAACCTACCACTCATACTTAGTGGCTACCCCCGAGGCAGCACGGAAGTTGGGGATATCGAGTCCATTAAAAGGTGCTGCCGGGATGGAAGCAATTGCAGAGAAACTCGATAAACTCGGGAAGGAATTTACATTTGCCTTTACCGACCCTGCATCCACATCCGGCTATGCAATACCGAGGTACTACATGATGAAGGCCGGTATGGTTTCTGAGGAGGTTTTTAAAAAGATCGGCTATGTCGGAACACACGATGCGGCGGAACTTGTGGTAAAGAACAAGATTATCGATATCGTTGCAGACAATGACAAGTCCTATCCCAAAATGATAAAAAAGGGCAAAATCAGTGGGACATCTAATATCATTATCTGGAAATCACCTCCTATCCCCGGTTCACCACTGGCTTACAGAAAAGATCTGCCATCCGGAGTCAAAAAGGCTCTCAGAGATTCGATTACCGGGATCCCTCAGGACAGGGTAACCGGCTATGGGTCGATAACGGGGTACGAACTGGTTACCGACAACGACTACAGGGTTGTTAAAGAAGTTAAAAAGGCAATAGATAATCTCAGATAAGTTTTTAGACGTGGCAGCGCAGACCGTGCTGCCACGTCTAAACAAGCTGCTGCCGGAATCGTGTGTGCCCATATAAATGTATGAAGAACCAAAGACAAGGAGATTTATATGATAGTTATAAAGGAATTAAAAAAGCGTTTTAACGGCAGTGATGTCTTGAGGAATATAAACCTGAGGGTAAGACGTGGAGAAGCCGTCGCACTTGTCGGCCCAAGCGGTTCGGGAAAGACCACGCTGATCAGGGCTATAAATGGTTTTGTCGTGCCGGACTCGGGAACGATTATGGCCGGTGGTAAAATGATTAACTGCAGGGATAAGGGAAAGCTGAGAGAGATCAGGAAGAGCGTCGGGATGATATATCAGTTGTTTAATCTTGTGGAGAGGCGCTCCGTCCTTGATAATGTCATGTCAGGGGCCCTCGGCAGGATGGACAGGGGGATGAAGCTGCTCTCATCAGCGATAGGGATTTTTTATAAAGAGGATAAGGAAAAGGCAATGCAGCTCCTGGGGTTTGTCGGAATAGAAAACAAGGCATATGAAAGGGCGGACCGGCTCAGTGGTGGTCAGAAACAGAGGGTTGCAATAGCAAGGGCATTGATGCAGGAGCCTGAGATCCTACTTGCCGATGAACCGATAGCAAACCTTGACCCCAGGACGAGCAGTAAGATCCTTGAACTTCTCCTGAGGATAAACATGGAGAAACAGATAACACTGATAACGGTCCTGCATCACATTGATTATGTCAAAGACAACTTCAGCAGGGTAGTTGCCATGAGGGACGGCGCCATCTGCTTTGACGGCAGTGGTAGCGCCCTGACACGTGAGCGCATCAATGATATTTATGAAATTCAAGGGGATCTTGAGTGTCTGGCAGCGTAAGTCATTTATATATGGATCGTGGCAGGAGGGTTGCCATGTGGGTGCTGATACTCGCCGCCCTGATCGCATCATTCAGGACGCTGAACCTGGATATAGAGACATTAATTACAGGCATACCTTATGCGCTCTCTCTGATAGGCGATATGTTTCCACCTGATTTTTCCAGATGGAAGAAGATGGCTTTGCTTACTGCTGAGACGATTTCCATCGGTTTCTGGGGTACCATCTTCGGAATGATCTTCTCATTGCCCCTTGGTTTTCTCTCGGCCCACAACACCTCACCAAATGCAGTTGTTTACTATCTCTCGAAAACCCTCGTAAACATACTGAGGGCAATTCCGGATATCCTGTATGCCATTATCTTTGTAATCTCCCTGGGCATGGGCCCGGTTGCAGGGGTACTGGCCTTAACGGTTGCAACCACGGGAATGCTGAGTAAATTCTATGCAGAGTCGGTAGAGAGTATTGACATGAAGGCTGTCGAGGCGATTCGGGCAACAGGGGCCAAGGGTTTGAGCGTTATAAGACACTCTGTGCTGCCCCAGGTCTTTCCTCTGTTTATGGGCTACAACCTCTACCTGCTGGACCACAATATCAGGGTTGCCATGGCAATTGGGATTGTCGGGGCAGGGGGGCTGGGTGTTGAGCTGTTTACCCAGATGAGGAGCTTTCATTACCAGAATGTGTCGGCAATACTGATAATAATATTTTTAATCATATCTGTAATAGACAGGATTTCCGCCTACCTGAGAAAGGCGGTTATCGACGGCACATTCCTGAGTAAAGAGAAGAAAATTAAAGACATTGCCTTCTTATCGGGCATAGCGCTTGTATCTGTTGTATCCCTCTTCTTTATCCCTGTGAGTCTCAATGAGATAGTCCGGGGGATACCAAGGATCGGGTGGTTTTTACGCGGCCTGATCCCCCCTGATATATCGGACCTGCCAAACTATGTGCGTTTAATGCTTGAGACTATTGCTATCGGGGTTTGCGGAACGGCACTTGCCATTGTAATATCCATTCCACTGGGGATGCTCTCTGCACGGAATATTACAAACAGTCCGGTTATATACAACATGGCAAGAGAGGTCGTAAACTTCTTCAGGGCGATGCCCGAACTTGTATTTGCCCTTATTTTTATATCTGCAGTCGGCCTTGGCGCCTTTGCCGGAGTCCTGGCTATCAGCCTGCATACAGCGGGGCTGTTGAGTAAGTTTTATGCCGAGGCTATCGAAAATGTCGATCCAAACCCTGTTGAGGCTGTTGAGGCGACAGGGGCGAATTTTCTGCAGAAGATAAGACACTCCATCATGCCGATGGTGTTGCCCCTGTTCAACAGCTACAACCTCTATCTCCTTGACAGGAACATCAGGGCCTCTACGGTACTGGGGATTGTCGGTGCCGGTGGCATCGGTTTTGAGTTGATCATGAGCACGAGACTCTTCGAGTATGAAAAGACAGCCACAGTGATGCTCGTAATTCTGGTGACGATTATTACCGTGGATACTCTCTCGTCATATTTGAGAAAGAGGGTGGTATAGAAATGAGTGGATCAAGTAACCTCCCGGCAGACCTGTGCTCGATAATAATGAAGATGGATAAAGGGTCGGGAAAGAGTCTGTTGGGACTGATCGGAGACGAAGAATTTGCAATGGTTAAAGAGCCTGAGGCAGGGCTTCTCATGATGACGGCCCGTGATTCCTTTGATACGGACTTTTATCTTGGTGAAGTCCTTGTGACCACGGCAGAGGTACAATACAGGGGTAAGACCGGCTATGCAATGCTTATGGGTGATGAACCTGAAAGGGCGCTGATGGCTGCATCGGTCGAGGCGATTTTACAGACCGATAATGATGATTTGAAAGAACAAATGAGAAGGTTCATGGCAGAAGAGGGAGCGAAAATCAGGGCAGCACAGGAAAAAGAAGATGCCCTCGCAGCAACGACTATAGTCTCTTTTGAATCAATGGATAGGAAATGACTACAGATAGATATTTGATAGCACAAGGTACCTTCAGGATACTCCTGCAGGGAATGAGTCGTCCCGGCAGGGTATATGTTTTGCCTGTAGAGAAAGGAAAATGCACTTCAGAAGACACTCAATCGAGGGGTTCAGGAATCAACAGGAGCCTTTTATCAGTTTCCTTGATGGCGGTTTTACAGACCCTTCTTGACCATGAAGTCACATTTTCCATCGCCGGGTACATGGAGGAAAGACTCAAGAAGGATATAACAGAGTATACGGGCAGCAGGGCAGTCGATATGGAGGATGCGGATTTTGTGGTGGTCCCTTCAGGTGACAGCGGTGGGGCAATACTCGATGTAAAGAGGGGCAGCCTTGAGTGCCCTGAAACAGGAGCAACGGTTATTCATTCAGTGAAATCCCTGTCCGCAAGTGACAATGGAGGTTCAGGGATTATTCTTAAAGGTCCTGGTATAGAGGGTGAAATATCTCCGTTTATATCCGGCATTAACAGGAACGAACTACTTCATCTGGGCGAGATTAATTCAGGGTTCCCCCTGGGAGTGGACGCCATTTTCATCGATACAGGGAACAGGATTATGTGTATACCAAGATCAACAAGGATAGAGGTGAGATAAAGATGGGTTATGTTGCTGTAAAGGGCGGTGGAGAGGCGATAGAAAATGCAGGAAAGTTCCTTCTTTATGAGAGGATAAAGGGCAATTCACGGCCTTTGGAGGTCGGGCAGATAAGGGATCAGTTGCATTTGCTCGTTGACAGGGTTATGGGGGAGGGCTCCCTTTATGCCCCGGACCTTGCAGCCCTTGCCATAAAACAGGCTGCAGGTGATACCTTTGAGGCTGCCTTTATGCTCAGGGCGCACAGGACAACAAAGGCAAGGTTTGGTTATTCCTTGCCTCGGTCGACAGGGGATATGAGGGTAATAAGGCGCATCTCTGCTGCCTTTAAGGATATTCCGGGAGGTCAGATATTAGGCCCTACAACTGATTACACACTCAGGCTCCTCGATTTTGAGCTTTTAGATGATTCAGGGGAAAAGAGGGCGGATATTATTAGGGGCCTGTTCAAAGGCCTTTCTGATCCTGATCCGCTTCCTGCATCATTTCCAAAGATAATAGAGGTTCTGAGGAGAGAGAACCTTTTGGAGGTGAAAGGCCATCCTTCTAAAAGAGCAGATGATGTTTCCGATATTACAAAACAGGCCATGTCGTTCCCTGCTCCGAGGAGTGCTGCTATGCAGGCATTGGCAAGGGGAGAGACAGGAGGGCTGCTCCTTTTAGCCTATTCAAACATGCGTGGCTATGGGGATGTCCATCCTACGATAGGAGAACTCAGGGTCGGTTATTTGCCGGTGAGGATCAGACATCCCCGTACAGGCGAGCCTTATACCATCGGGGATGTGAAGGTTACAGAGGCCGAAGTAATAGCCAAGTTTACTGCAAAAGACGGCACCCCCAGATTTACCCTCGGATATGGCCTCTGTTTCGGTCATAACGAAGTGAAGGCTATATCCATGGCGGTTCTTGACAGGGCGATGCAGGAAGAGGATTCAAAGACGATGATAGGGAATCAGGAGTTTGTCCTTTCCCATATCGACGGTGTAGAATCCATGGGTTTTTGTACCCATTACAAACTACCCCATTATGTCACATTCCAGTCAGACCTGGACAGGCTGAGAAAGGCCCAGGAAGAAGCCCGGGGGCGGGACAACGGCAA
>VAPE01033621.1_pt1 | contig 24834 bp, 19 predicted proteins | sample 3393911 | NCBI WGS metagenome assembly VAPE01 (sample SAMN08290436, study PRJNA428436) | hydrothermal vent metagenome | isolation source: Deep-sea hydrothermal vent chimney | place: Atlantic Ocean: South-mid Altantic Ridge
AACAGGTTGGAATTTGAAGAAATTGATGAAGAAGTTAAAGCAAGAACTTCTTTGGCTTTATTTTTCTTTGGAGAAATTTCTTGGGAAATTCATCCTTCCGAAATATTTTTCTCTAAATTTGGGTTAATAAGGAGCGACTAAATAATCTCTTCTTATTATTCGTATAATTTATCGTAATTATTTTCCCAACCGGGTAGCTTTCCTGTTACGGAAAGGTTTATTGGAGGATTTTTTCCACCCATATTTAGCAGTCTGAGTAATCCGGTATTTATATATGGATTTTTATCAGGATTGAAAGTCTCGCCTGTATCTTTTACAAGTTGGTCGTCATTGCAACCCTCAAGTGTAGCTTTCTTTTTTTGCTGATTGAATAATGCTACGGAGTAAGGAATGGCAAATTTTTGTTTTAAACGGGCTAACTCATAAGCTTTTTGGAGTAACTCGAATTCACATTCGCTAATACCGTTCGACAGACCTGTCTGATAGGCTCTTTCGGCGGTAAATCCTTGTAAGAATAATTCATCAATAACCGATTCACCAAAACCTAAACGAACCAATTCCTGAACAGCACCAAAACCACCAAGTATTCCGTATTCAATTTCCGGTTGGTTGTAATTATTTTTTAAACCGTAAACAGGTTTTCGTTTGATTGAATCAAATTCAACTCCTTTTATGATAAGGTCGAACCGTTGGTTTAAAAAATAAGTAAATTCTGCTCCGCCACCCCATTTTTCGCCAAATGCTCCAATGGTCCATATAGGAGATTCCTGAATAAATCTAAACAGTTTCATTCCTGCTTTTGTAAAGTAGGAGGCATCTTCTTCGCCCAAGAATTTGTATCCTTTTTTGGCATCGAACCAACCTTTGTTGAATTGTCTCGCATCGGCACCTAACATACGCATCCCCGTTCCGGAAGCTGTAAATAATATTGCCCCTAATTGTCCTTTTTCATACATTTTCACAGAAATGCCTATGGCATGGTCTAACTGGTCTAATGTGTATTTGTTCCATACATTACCACGAAGCGGATTATCAAAAATAATTGAAGCCACTCTGTCTTTTTTTGTGGGATATACATAACGAAGGTCGTTGTAATAAATATCCATTTCTCCTGTAGTGAAATTTCTTTGAGCAACAGGTGTTCCGTATATTCTTCCATATCCCAGTAAATTTGTCCAACCTTTCTTTTTCATGGTATATAAAAGACTGGGTTTTCCTTTACGGGGTCCGCAAACACCATCAACATCCAATAGCTCTTTAAAGTCAGGATTTTCAACAGTTGCCTTTTTGACAAGAGCAATAAAACCGTCAATTCCAAAATAGTTTAAGAACCCGTCAATTATTTCACAGAGTCCATATTTAAAACGCAATCCGACTTTAGTAGAAACATTTACGTCGGCGGGGGTTGCAAAATTATCTTGAATCAAATCTAATGCGTAAAGCAATATTGGAAGGGCATATCTGCGGAAGGTTTTACCGCCTTTGTCGTAAGATTCAGCTATTTTAATTAATCCGTCAATACTTTTGATAGTTGATTGCCTTTGGTCTAATGCTTTAGCTTCTGAGATTGACCAATATTCGTTATAATCAATTTCTTTTATGTCAACATATTTTTTTGTTGAAGGGTCATAAACTTTTACATTTTTTTCACGATTTGGTGCACCTTCCCATTTAAAGAAACCTTTTTTCTCCGGCGAATAAATCCCTATGTTTTTACTCTTTTCGAGGTCTTCTATCCATGTTGGATAATGGCGTTCTTTCTGATTATAGACAATTTTCAGTCTATCGGTTCCGGGAAGTGCTTTTCCCAAATGTTTTGCACATTCTGTATATGGCATGTGTCCTGTCATGTCCAACACTTTAAAAGGGTTAGCAGTTAGTATTTCAAAAACCTGAGGAAGCTCTACGATGTCCTGACCTGTTTTGATATCCCAACTAATGATTGCAGCCATTCCTTCAAAAATTGGGTCGGCAATATAACCATGATGGTCATTATTGAGTGCAATTACCTTTTTCTCAAGTATTTGTTCGGCAAAAGCAACACCTGCAATAAATGTATTTTCGGTAGCATACTTACCTTTCATTACATCAAACAGGCGGTTAGCATGAAATGGGAAATAACCATGTCCGGTCAGGAATTTATCTCTCAAAAGACGGTCGTTGAAAAGTACAGCGAGTTCTTCTGTGGTGTGGGAGGAGGTATTTGAGAAAACAAATACTAATTTATCCTGATCAACATATTTTTCAATATTCGCAAATATTGATTTTTTTATGTCAATGCGTTCTGTTGCAACTTCCCAAATTATCTCAGCATTTTTTAAAGCACTGAAGTCTTTAATATACTTAACTCTTTTTAGGTAATTGTTGAGGTGTTCGTCAAGGATTCTGCCACTTTTTACCATTCCCGAGAAATAGGATTTAATATCATTTTGGGCTCTTTTGAGAGATTTGTCGGCAATGTCAATAAAAACAACATTATAGTTTGTTTTATTTAATATATCAATGCCGATACCAATTCCCATTGTTCCTGAGCCAATAATTGCTATGTTTTTAACTTTATTAAGTTTTGAAATTTCTTTTTGCAGTAATTTATTGCCATACGAAAAACAAGTTCCCATAATTAATTATTTTTATTAATGTTTATTATTTGTATCATAAAAAAACAAATGTATAGAAAAGTAAATGTTAATTTGTTTTGATTCATTATTCAATAGTTAAAAGTTCAATTTGTAATTGATTAAACTATCTCAACACAAACGGCACCACCTTGACCACCGCCGATACATGCGGCAGCGATACCAACTTTTTTCTTTCGTCGTTTCATTTCATATATCAGGTCGGTAGTCATTCTTAAACCTGTGGCTGCAATATTGTGACCTACTGCAATGGCACCACCGTTTACATTTGTTAATTCTCTTGGTAACCCAAGTTCCTTTTCGTTACCAAGATATTGAGGTGCGAAAGCTTCATTGACTTCAAATTGTTCAATATCAGACAATTTAAGGTCTATTTTTTTTAATAAATCTTTTATTGCAGGCACGGGACCTTGTCCCATAATAGTTGGGTCAACGGTTGAGAATTGATATCCTCTTAGAATTGCCAAGTAAGGAATTTTATTTTTGTCGGCATATTCTCTGTCCATAAGGATAGCTGCTGCGGCACCATCGCTGATTTGGCTTGCATTACCGGGTGTTACAAGTCCGTCGGCTTTAAGTAAAGGACGAAGCTTATTAAGTTCTTTAGTACTAATATCATACTTAGTACCCTCATCTTTCCAGACACAAACAGTATTTCCTTTTTCGTCAACGGTATCTACCGTAAAGATGCCCTTTAAGTAATCATTCTTAGAATTATTTGCAAACCGGTTCCACTGTTTCATTTGTGCATTTTTAGAACGGGTGTGGCTCAGATAAGCATATTCATCACACTCTTTTCGGGTTATTCCAATTTTAGCACCGTATAAATCAGCTGTTTTAGGCATCAATGTATTAAAGAGGTTATGATTGAAGCCCTCAAGCAAATAATCTTTGTTTTCTGCTTCTTCAAATTCCCAAACATTGTCTTTTTTGCGTCGTCCCTGATTAATTAAATTGGTTTGGGACATATTTTCTGTGCCAAATGAAATAACACAGTTCATTTTTTGATTATTTTCTTCGTTTGTAATCAGATCGAAAGCATCGGCAAGAATTTGAAATCCGGTACCACAAATCCGCAAAGATGTTTTACCAGGAGCTGTTTTTAAGTTATTGGCGTCATCTAATTGTTCTGCTACGCGATAAGCCACATTCCTCGGTAAATAAATTTGTTGATTATGCGAATCTATGTAAATCATTCCGGCAACGACTTGATCAATTTTAATTTTATTCAAATCAATTCCTGACCTGATAATAGATTCTTTTACCGCAAGAACTGCTAAATCTTCAGCAGGTAAATAATTATAATAGCCACCATGTTTACCAATGGGGGTGCGGGCCGCACTAACAATAACTATTTCTTTTGGTTTTTTACTCATAATAGTTCTTTTTATGATTTATCGGGTTTGATTGGGTTTTAATTTCATCTCATTTTTATTTAAAACTGCCATTGTCAATCTACAAGTACAGACTAATTTATTGGATTGATTTATAATGTCAATTCTCCAAATATGGGTTTTTCTTCCAAGATGAACGGGTTTGGCTTCTGCAAAGATAAATCCTTCGGATACAGGACGAACATGGCTTGCATTGATATCAAGACCTAAACAAAAATATTTATCGGGGTCAACAACTAAGTTAGATGCAATACTTCCTAATGTTTCACATAATGCTGCCGAGGCACCGCCATGTAAAACACCCATAGATTGTTTTATATGCTGTAATACATTCATTTTACATTTCAGCGAATCCGGAGTTATTTCGGTCAGATTAATTCCTAAAGTTTCTGCAAGCGTATTTGTAATTTTACTTTGCAAGTCTTCTATTTTATATGGTTTAAACCAGATACTCATTTAATTATTATTTTTCACATTATTTAATAGTACGCACCCCCAAGCAGCTAAGAATTGTGATTTCTCAGGACTTTCGCAATTTACGAATTTCTTTTTAAACAGATTAATCATTGCAGGATGGTTATCGGGAATTCCTCCTGTTAGAACTAAAAAATTTTCAACAGGTGATAGTTCTAAGCATCTACTAATTACCGAATTATAAATTCCCAATATAATATTTGGCAATGTAGATCCCTTTTTTATTAGTCCAATAATTTCAGAAACTGCAAAAACAGTACAATAGCTATTAATTTTAATTTCTTTGGTGGCTTGCCCTGCATAGTTTGAAAATTCGGAAGGAGGAATATCCATTCTAAAAGCTAATTCTTCGATAAATGAACCCGTTCCGGCTGCACATTTCCGGTTCATCTTAAATCTATCTACCTGACCTATGTTGTTAATAATTATATATTTAGTATCCTGTCCTCCAATGTCAATTATTGAGCATTTTTTTTTATAAATTTCAAAAACAGCTTTGGAAAGTGCCATTATCTCGGAATTTGCCACAAAAGGAATTTTTATTTCATCACGCCCATAACCACAAGAATAGACAGGATACTGAATTTTCTCTTTTGGAAATCTACTGATAATTTTATTGGCAGCTTTATTAAAATCAACTCCCGTTCGTGTTAATTGATAATCAACAATTTTTCCATATTCATCAACTAAAACACCTTTTGTGTATGAAGAGCCGAGATCAATTCCAATTTTGTACATTAATAAAGAGATTACAGTTTAAAAAAATTGTTTGTTTATTATCATTTTCTGTCAGATAGTTGCTTAATAAATGTTTCTATTGCAATTATTGATTGTTCTTCGCTATAGCAACGCGGGTCGCATAAATCACCGTTTATCTCCAAATAAGGAATATTGTTTTTAGATGCAAGGCGATTGGGTAGCCCGAATCGATTATTTGAGTTTCGACCGCATGTTTTGGCATCGTGATAAATAATTCCGTCAATTGAAAAGTCTATCATTAATTTTTCTAAGACTTTTTGTTTTTCCTCGTCAGAACGGACAATAAATAGTTTGCAATATGCAAGGGCAGACGATTGGAATGGGTCTTTTGGGTCTAAGTCGTCAAATATCCAGCTATTGCAATAAGTTGAGGCAACAAGACAAGTATCAAGGTTTGAAAATAATTTTGCCATGCTACTTAATTTATACCAAAGAGGCATACCATCCCAATATATTCTTAGTTTCTCATTTGGTACGGCACTAATATTATTTTCAATTCTATCTTGTAACTCAGCTAATAATATTTTGTAATAATCAATAGCATACTGAGTTCCCCGCATCACTACAATAGGTCCCATGTGAATAGCCGAATCGAAAAAATTGATTGGTGATGGTTTGTGTATGGCAGTTTCGAGGACTTTTCTCCATAGCACACAACCGTCGTGTGATAATTGTACTGTTTTGCTAAATTTCTCTAAATCAAATTTTTGTTCTGCAATTTTTTCGAGTCCGGGTATTAAATCTTTGAATTGACTGGCAACACTATTAATTATCGTATTTGTTAATTCACTAATCCACAATGGAGTACTTATACCGAAAATAGGAACATCAAAATGTTTTGCGTAATACGTAAACCAATCGCCAACTTCGTGGCACTGGTTAGTATTGTAAACTAAAACATCCGGTTTGGGAATTGATTTAAAACCACTTTTTTGTAACGGGGTTTCGTTTTGTAAAAAAGCACCGATATCGCTTGTGAGGTAGGAACAAATATCAGGTGAATAGCCATGAGCAACAGCAGTTGGAATATATTTATCTGCCATTTTTGATACTCCGATCATTGCTCCGTGATTTTCCGGAAAGTAAACTTCAAAGCCCATTGAATATAACAATTCGGCAGGCCCGACACTTGTACACCAGGCAATTTTTTTATTTCCCGTATCAACGGCAACTTTCAATCTGTTAAAATAATCTCCCATTGTTTTTTTCAGGGCATCAACAGAATGAAGTTTTACAATACCTTTATTGTCAGTACTCATAGAATCATTTTCTTTAAAATTAGCAATTTTTCCAATTTGGTTTTCTCTTTTCCATAAATGAGTTAATTCCTTCATTAGCATCTTCTGTTTCCATTAACTCATTGATAAACATATCCTTAAAATACGGAAGGTTTTTTCGCATAAAGAAATTAAATGAAGCTCTCGCCGCTTTGGTAGCAAATCTTAGCGAGGAAGCACTTTTGCCGAGGATATTCTTTTTTATCCATTCATCAATGGCTGTGTGCATAGTTTCCTTGTCTTCAAAAACTTCATTTATCAGACCAATTGCTTTACCTTCATCAGCTGAAAGAATTTTTCCGGTGATTAAGAGTTCATCGGATTTTGCATTTCCGATTTTCAGTGGCAACATAGATGAGGCAGGTGGAGCAAATACTCCTAAAACTATTTCGGGTTGACCAATCCTTGCTGTTTTGTCGGCAAAAATAAAATTACATACCAGTGGTAGTTCAAAACCTCCACCAAGGCATTGTCCGGATATGATTGCCATTGTTGGAATGTTTAAGTCAATAATAGTAAAGAAAATCTCATGAAAACCATCAAGCATTTCAGCAGCAAGTTCTTTTTTGTGTTCTTCTACACTTGCCCCAAAAGAAAAATTTTTTCCTGCGCCTTCAAAAGTAATTAATTTAAGGTCTTTATTGCTTTTAAATGAGGATAATAGTTCTACCAATTCCGACATCATTATTTTGTCTAAAATATTTGCTTTCCCATCATCAAGGATAATCCGGGCAACACTATTATTGTATTTGAATTCTACTTTGATTTTTTGCATATTAATTTGTTTTTTGAGATTGTGGTGAAATTGTCTGTATCATTTCATCATTCCATTCATGACCTTCTGCCAGGAGTTGTCTTAGTTTAATAAAGTCAACTTCACGATTTCCTTTGGGCCCATCATTAAATGCTCTAAACCCTGCTTTTGCTTCGGTCATCATGTTTAATGCCAACCAGTCGCGGTTACTTTCTTTATTTTTGTCCCAGTGTTCAAGTTTCTTTTTTCTAAGTGAGTTTAATGTTTTACTCAAGCAGTTTGGCATGGTCATCATTAATTTGGTACAAAGTGTTTCCACTGCTTTATCCAGCATTGAAAGGTCCACTTCGCCTTGTTTTAGCATTTCTTTTGCTTTTGCAAGTTCGTCACCGGACTTCATTTTTCCGTAAACAATGTCGCCTTTCTCATTTACCCATTTGTTTGTATAAACCAAAGGGTTAGGAACAAAGTCTCCATTCACTTTTAAAGCAGGTACAATTTCGGTAAGTAAGCCATGACGAAGGGCTTCATGTGCTGACCACGGATCACAAACCGTGCATGAATACATGGCATTTTCGATGCCGACAAAAAGCTGGAGAAAATCGGTAGAACCACCATCGGGAGCACTACCATGTTTTGGTCCTGCCTGGCCAAATCTTGCCAAATCCTGTGCAACAGAGAAGTCGCAAGCCATGCCAACTTCCTGGCCTCCACCTATTCTCATACCATTTACACGATTAATAACAGGTTTATCGCTCATTAAAATTGATGAAACCATATCGTTAAACAATCTCATGTATTGTTTATATTCCTGAGGATTGCCTGCATAATATTCAGCATATTCTTTGGTGTTGCCACCGGTACAAAAAGCCTTATTGCCAACGGCGGTGAATACGACAGCCACAACACTTCTGTCGTTTGAAGCTTCGCGCATTGCCAAAATAACTTCTTTAACGGCATCAGTGGTATAAGAGTTAAATTGGGCAGGATTATTAAAAACAATCCATGCATTAAACAATCCTTCAACAGGATTTCCGTTAAAATCCAAACAATGTTTTTTTTGAAACAGGATTTCTTTGTAATTTGTGTTTACAAGATTATGACTTTTTAACATGATAACAGATTGTAAGTTAATTAATATTTTTTTATTCAAAATCGGGTACAAGTATTGACCGTTTTTTATATTTATGTTCCAATGTGTTTTTAAATACTTCATTGATTTTTGACATTGGAAATAGCTCAATGAACTGGTTGATTTTTAATTTGTTCTGAGCAATTAAATCAACAACTTCGGGATATAGCTCTGGTTTGCATCCCCATGTACCAATCAGTTTTGCGTCAAATGCCATGAGATTACTTAATCTGACATCGGGTTTATCCATGGTAAATCCAACAATAGACATTGTTGATGTATAAGTTAATAGATTAAATGCTAATTCTTGTCCGGCTTTTGTCCCTGAGATTTCAAATATTTTCCATCCGTAACGGGAAACACCGAGGTCTTTTGCTATTTCTCTAACATTTTTTTTCGTGGTTTTAATGTCGGTATCTTTTACATTTAGTATTGCATCAATACCGCTGTTTTTTGTCATTTCAAGTTTCTCATTATCAATGTCAATTGCCAACACTTTTGCACCAAGAATTTTGGCTATCAGAGCAGCATAAACACCAACACCACCAACGCCAATAACAATAGCGAAATCACCTTTTTCCAACTCTGACTTTTTTACCACCTGATATGGTGTGGAAATTGCATCGGCAACCACAGCGAGTTCTTTTAACGAATATTTATCAAGCACTTTTTCAGGTACAGGGCAAAGAAATTTTGAAGGTACTTTTATGTGTGAAGCAAAACCTCCGTGAAAGTCATTTCCGGGCATTAATTGGTTTTGACACATGTTGCTTCTGCCTTTTTTACAAAGTTCACATTCGCCACAGGGTAGCACTGCAGGAATTATTACTTTTTTATTTATCCATTTACTATCACCAAGAATTACTTTACCGCTAATTTCATGTCCTAACGTCAATGGTAATTCTTTTTTTGTTTTTACACCAAAATGCCAAAAGCTAAGGTCTGTATGACATACACCACAACCGGCTATTTTCACAAGGACCTCACCTTCTTGCAATTCAGGGAAAGGACTTTCGTGAAGTTTGAACTCTGACTTTAATTCAGTCATTTGCCAGGAATACATTTTATTACTCATATTATTCATTTTAAAGTTTATAGGTCGTTTACATTCAGCAGTTTAAATACTGTTAACCGTTTATCGTTCATGGCTTATTTCTTTATTGTTATCATTACGATTCTCTTTTAATTATCATTGCCGATGTAACTCCTCCGCCTCCACATATTGAAGCAATACAATATGTTTTTTGAATTCTTTTTAAAGCGTAGTATCCGGTAACTAAAATCCGGGCACCACTAATTCCGGTCGGGTGACCTAAGGCAATGGCACCACCATGGATATTTAATTTGTTTGCATCCCATTTCAATTTTTTTTGATTGGCAAGTACTTGAATAGCAAAAGCTTCATTGACTTCGATAATGTCCATACCGGTAAGTGTCATTTGGGCTTTCTCCAAAGCCATTGGAATTGCAAGAGCCGGTCCTTCACCCATGACATCAGGACTGACAGCCGTTTGCGCATAAGAGACAATAGAAAATAATGGTTTGACACCAATTTCTTCTGCTTTTTGTCTTGTTGTCAAAATAATTGCTACGGCACCATCACTTAATCCACAAGCATTTCCTGCTGTAACGGTACCGTTTTTACGAAAGGCAGGTTTGATTTTTGACATCTTTTCCCGGTTTATTTCATGTCTTATTGTCTCATCTTTGTCAAAAATAAATGCAGGCGTTTTTCTTGTTTCAGGAATCTCAATTGGAAAAATTTCTTCATCAAACCAACCATTCTTTTGGGCTTGTGATGCTTTAATATGGCTGTTTACTGCATATTCGTCTTGTTCTTCCCGGGGTATTTTGTATTTATCAAAAAGATTTTCGGCTGTACCTCCCATTCCCTGACCAATTAATGGGTCAATGCTATCACTCCATCCATCTTCAAGAATTTTATTTCCCATTTTTAAACCGTCCCATCGTGCTCCTTTAAACAAATAAGGAATAGAACTCATGCTATCAAAACCTCCGGTTAAAACAATGTTTGCTTCTCCCAACATGATTGATTGTGATGCCATTGCAACAGATCTCATTCCGGAAGGGCAAGCCATGTTTAAAGTTATGGCAGGAATATTTTCGGAAATACCGCCTTTTACTGCTGCGGTTCTGGCAGGATTAGGTCCGTTACCTGCCTGACGGCAACTACCAAGAATTACATCATCTATATCGTTTCCGTTCAGATTAACTCTTTTTAAAGCTTCCCTGACAGCATAGCCGCCTAATTCCCATGAAGGGATATTGCGAAGGGTTCCGCCAAATTTTCCCATTGCCGTGCGACAAGCTGAGATAGCTACTATATCTGAGAGATTTATGTCTTTTTTATTTTTCATCTAAATATATTGACCTCCATCAACTTTAATTACCTCACCGGTAATATGTTTTGATAAATCGCTGCATAAAAAGGCAACGGCATTTGCAATATCTTCGGGTTGTCCGATATGTCCGAGAACAATATCCTTCATGGCTGCCTCACGAACGCCGGTATCTGTATTTTTCATCATTTCGGTTTCTATCAGACCCGGAGCTATACAATTTACATTAATTCCATATTTGCCTAATTCCTTTGCCACTGTTTTTGTAAGTCCGATAATACCTGCTTTGGCAGCCGAATAATTTGCCTGTCCGAATTTGCCTCTCATCCCGTTAATAGAAGAGATATTTACTATTTTTCCGGATTTCTGTTCGCGGAATAATGGTGATACGGCACGGATATAATTAAAATATCCTTTCAGATTTACATTTATGACTGTATCCCACTGTTCTTCAGTCATTTTCCAAATAACACCATCCAAATTTATTCCGGCATTATTGATTAAGATATCTATTTTACCAAATTTTTCAACTGTGGTATTTACAATTTTTTCAGCTTCGTCAAAATCAGAAATATCTGCTATAAATACGAGGCATTTTCTTCCAAGAGCTTTGATTTTTTCAGAAATTTTTTCAGCTTCTTTTCGTCTTTTATCAATGATTATGATGTCGGCACCTAAATTGCTTAGTGTTAATGCAATTGATGCTCCTATGCCGGAACCGGAGCCTGTAACTATGGCTAATTTTCCTGATAGATTCATAGATGAAAATTAATTTGGGTGTTATTATTCAAAACGCACACTTCTATTTCCGGTAATTTTAAAAACAGATATTTAACCAAATTATCATCGTAAGCAAAAGTGGAATTTAAAACTTTTATTTTTTTTGTTTCTATATACAATTCTAAATTTTTTATAGCATGTTCCAAATATACATTAATTTTATTTTCCTGAAAAATAAAAAAACATCATTTCTCATTTTTTTCTTTTAAGGCATTTAAAATCTTTTCAGAGGTTATCGGCAATTCCTTCATTCGGACACCAATAGCATCTTGAATGGCGTTGGCTATGGCTCCAAGAACAGGTAATGTTGCCCCTTCGCCAACCTCTTTGGCACCATAAGGTCCGTTGGGTTCATAGCTATCAACTAACGATGAATCAATTTTAGGTATATCGGTAGATGTAGCAATTAAGTAATTATGTAAATCAGGGTTAAGCATAACTCCTTTATTATCGAAAACTTCGTTTTCCAATAACACTTCACTCATTCCCATTACTATAGCACCCTCAATTTGTCCTTCAACTGCCATAGGATTAATTGCAGTTCCGCAATCGTGGGCATCCCAGAAATTAACAACGCTGACTTTTCCTGTTTCTACATCTACATTAACTTCACATACTGATGCAGAAAAAGAAAATGCAGGTGAAGTTCCCACTGCTGCGCCTTTATAGTTTCCTCCCAGGCCTTCCGGTGGAGAATAATGCCCTTTACCGAGCAAAGGACCATTTACTGAAAAATGAGCTTCTGCTGCTTTTGACCAGTCAATATAATTATCAGGGTTTTCAATTTCAAAAATTTTATTGCTTTTAGCGTTCAGTTTTCCCGCAGCAATATTTAATATTTTAGAAGCAGCAATCAGAACTTGTGTTTTAACTTCTTCTCCTGCCATTTTCGATGCATTGCCTCCCATTAAAGTAACCCGGCTTGAATAAGCACCAAATCCAATTGGAGTAAGGTCGCTGTCGGCAGACACAACGCTCATGTGTTCCATTGTTATGCCCATTGCTTCTGCAGCAGCCTGTGCTAATACGGTGTCGCTTCCTTGTCCTATGTCAGCATCACCGACAAAAAGAATTGCTTTTGAACCATCTTCAAGTACTTTTATTGTTGCATTTGAATGTGGGAATTTTGATCTGTAAATCGGGTATCCTGCACCTGATACAAATCCACCACATCCTATACCCATTCCACGACCAAATGGTAGTTTACCTTTTTTATTTTCCCAATCCGATTTCTTTTTAACTAAGTCGAGACATGCTTTTAATTCGCATGAATGAATATCTAAATCATTACATGTTCTGTATTCAGGTGTCATGGCATTCTTTTTTCTAATTGCGATATGGTCCATTCCAATGTCATCGGCAATCATAGATAAAAGAGATTCGAATGCAAAACGGGGATGGGGAGTTCCATGACCTCTCATAGCACCGCATGGAGGAAGGTTTGTGTTTACTCTGAAACCATCATATTTATAGTTAGGAAATTTATATAATGTTGCCAACATTGAACCGGCATAGTAAGTGGAAACGATACCAAAACTGGAATACGCACCCCCTTCAAGAACTGCTTTTTGTTTAACTGCGGTAATTGTTCCGTCCTTCTTAACACCAATTTTCATATCAATAAATTGCTTATGCCTTCCACGACCGTATAAATACATTTCTTTGCGGGTAAATCTCATTTTCACAGCTTGTCCTACTTCTCTTGATAGAAATATTGACAAAACTTCAAGGATATTTGTAGCGGCTTTAGCTCCAAATCCACCACCACAGTTTGTCATTATGACTCGAATATTACCAAGTGGTAGATTTAATATTCTCGAAAGTTGATGATGGACATAATGAACAACCTGAGTGGAGGTATGCAATGTTACCCTATTGTTCCTGTCCCACTCTGCAATAACACTTTGTGGCTCCATCGGGTTTTGGTAGATACGGTTACCAACAAATCTCTCTTCCCTGATATGGTCAGCTTCGGCAAATCCTTTTTCAATATCGCCAAAATGATGGTCAACTCTGGTATTTATATTGTTTTTGTATTTATCGTCAAACAGTCTTGGGGCTCCCTCTTTCATAGCTTCTTCGGGGTCAAAGACAGCAGGCAGCTCTTCATATTTAACATCAATTAATTTAATTGCTTCGTAGCAGGTTGCTTCGTCAATAGTGGCAACGGCAGCAACAACATCGCCTACAAATCTTACCTTATCTTTTGCTAAAATATTTTCATCATAGCGTGCAGGTGATGTTCCATAAGTAATGTCGGGGACATCTTTTCCGGTAAGAATTACCTTAACACCCGGCAAAGCCTTTGCTTTTGAGGTATCAATAGAAATAATTTTGGCATGAGCCACGGAGCTAAGTAAGAGTTTTCCATAAATCATATTAGGGACAACAATATCATCGGTAAAAATTGCATGGCCGGTGGCTTTGTCGGCAGCATCAACTTTTGGCAATCGTTTTCCGACAACGGACAGATTCATTGCTGATTTTTGTGGGGCATATTCAATTTCTTTTGGTGTTTCTCCATTAATATAATCTCGTGCCGTCTCTACTGCTTCGATGATTTTAGTATAGCCTGTGCATCTGCAAAGATTACCACTTAATTTACTTTTAATTTCGTTGTATGTGGGGTTTGGATTTTCATCAAGAATTGATTTTGTTCTTAAAATCATACCGGGGGTACAAAATCCGCATTGAATAGCTCCTTTTTCAATAAAAGCCTTTTGGATAGGATGAAGTTCCAGACCATTGGCAATACCTTCAATGGTTGTAATATTTTTTTCATTTGCTTCTACTGCCAGTACCAGGCATGAATTTACAGCTTTACCGTCCATAATAACGGTACAAGCTCCACAATCACCAACACCACAACCTTCTTTTGTGCCGGTCAACCGAAGATTTTCCCGAAGCATATCAATTAGCGTTGTATTTGATTTCACGGCAACTTCGTAGTCATTGCCATTGACCTTTATTTTGATTAAATGTTTCATATAAATAAGATCTTTTTTTAATTGACAGCTCTAATGGTTGCCTTTTTTATTGTTCTTTTTACAAGTACTTTCACCAAATCTCTTCTGTATTGGGCAGAACCTCTGATGTCGGTAAGCGGTTGTGAGTCGGAGGCAGCTGTTTCACCTGCTTTTTCCATTATTCCGGAATCATTTATCAGGGCTGATACTTTTTGTCCAATAATATATTTTGACGCATTCTTACTAATAAACGGTGTTGGTGCAACAGCTCCTATTACAATTTTTGCATTCACACAAACATCGTTCTCTATGGTGATCAATGCTACTGAAGAAGCAACCGATATAGATGTGGCATTTCTTAAGCCAAATTTCTCAATGCAGATACCTGTTCCCTGTTTTAATTTTGGAACTTTTATTTTTGTAACAATCTCTCCTTCCTGAATAGCAGTTTTTCTATGAAAAATAAAAAAATCAGCAATTGGAATTTCTCTGTTTCCTTTGATACTTGTCAATTCTATCGTTGAGTTGGAAGCTAAGAGCACCGGTCCGGTATCACAACACGAAGCACCTGTACAAATATTGCCTCCAACGGTTGCAATATTTCTCACTTGCTCTGTTCCCACATTGCTTGATGCTTCCGATAAAGCAATGTAGTGTTGTTTTAGAATGGCTGATTTTACAATAGTACTATGAGTTACGGCAGCACCAATTATAATATGGTCTTCATCTTCTGTTATCTCTGATAATTCATTTATATCAGCGAGGGAAATAATATTTTCATGGTACCTGAGTCCGTTTTTCATCTCGACCAATAAATCTGTTCCACCAGCCATCAACACACTATCCTTATAGTTTTGAAGCATTTCACAAGCTTCTTTAATCGTTTTAGGTCGCAAGTAGTTAAAATTCTTTAGATACATATCGTTTAAAAGTTTAATCGTTTAAGTGTCAATTTTACCATAAATTGAAAAGTTTCTTATTGTGATTTAATAGATAAGTTTTTTATTTTAATGTTGCACTAATTTGTTGATAATCTGACCTTGTGTGATTTTTAAAATACTTACATCAATAAAAAGCACTAATACCCGTAATGTCATTTCCCGTTATTAATAAATGAATATCATGAGTTCCTTCATAGGTAATTACGGATTCCAAATTCATCATATGTCTCATCATCGGGAAATCACCGGTAATACCCATTGCACCAAGTATTTGTCGTGATTCCCTGGCAACATCTAATGCCATTTGAACATTATTTCGTTTTGCCATGGAAATTTGCGCAGGTGTTGCCCTGTCTTCATTTCGCAATATTCCTAATCGCCATGCAAGCAACTGTGCTTTAGTTATTTCAGTTAATATTTCAGCTAATTTTTTTTGAGTAAGTTGAAAAGATGCAATTGGTTTATTAAATTGTTTCCTTTCTAAAGAATATCTTAATGCGGTATCATAACAATCCATTGCTGCCCCAATCACACCCCAGGCAATACCATATCTCGCAGAACTAAGACAAGTAAGCGGCCCTTTTAATCCTTTTATATCTGGTAATAGATTTTTTTTGGGAATTTTAACATTGTCAAAAATCAATTCCCCTGTTAAAGAGGCTCTTAAAGACCATTTTTTTAATATTTCAGGGGCTGTAAATCCTTCCATTCCTTTTTCAACGATCAAACCTTTTATAATTCCCTCATCATCTTTTGCCCATACTACACAAACATCGGCAATGGGGGCATTGGTAATCCACATTTTGGCTCCATTCAACAGATAATAATCTCCTTTGTCGGTAAAGTTTGTTATCATGCTCCCCGGATCTGAACCATAATCTGGTTCGGTGAGTCCGAATGCGCCTACAAATTCGCCGGTTGCTAATTTTGGCAGATACTTCATTCTTTGTTCTTCCGAGCCAAATTTACAGATAGGATACATTACTAACGATGACTGAACCGATGCCATAGATCTGATTGCCGAATCTCCTCTTTCAAGTTCCTGCATAATTAATCCGTAAGACATTTGATCCATTCCGGCACCGCCATATTTTTGAGGAATGCAGGGACCAAATGCTCCAAGTTCTCCAAGTTCTTTTACAAGGTGTTGTGGGAATTGATGTTTTTGATTAGCTTCATCAATTATTGGGATTACGGCTTTATTAACCCAGTCTCTTATGGCACTTCGTATCATTTTATGTTCAGCACTAAAAAGCTCATCCGTTAAATAGTAATCAGGTGATTTATATGTATTTGCTAACATATCAATTTATTTTATGTTTGGAAATATGAAAGAAGTATCATTTATTATTTTCATTTTTAGATGAAATAGCTTTTACTAAGTTGGTTAAAGTTAAATTTAGCGGTGTCCTGATATAGTGTTTTCTACCATATTCAACAATTTTACCGTTCATATAATCAATTTCCGTATCTCTTTTATTTATGAGGTCAACGGCTAAAGACGGTAGATGATTTCCTGCATTATTTAAATATCTTATGCACAATTTTACGAAATTTTCGGGTAATTTTATTTCTTCGGCTTTTGCAACTTCCTGGGCTTCGTATATAAGATGTTCAACAATTTCGAGAGTATCAGGATTTTCCATAGCCTCTTTCATTGTGAGATTTGATAAGGCACATAAAGGACTTAATGCAGCATTTAAAATAGTCTTTTCCCATATTTTACCGGCTACATCAAAAGAATCAACACAAAGTGTTTTTAAATTTACATCAGATAAAGTATCACTAATAACCCGGGCTATTTCGTTGTGTGAATCATCAACCGATGCAATATAATTTGGCGGGTTGAAAAAGTTAATAGATACAACATTGGGAGCTTGTAAGTTTCCGGCAAAATTAATTACCATTCTAAAAATTTGAGATTCATTAAAATGAGAAATATATTTTATTCTTATGTCTATTCCATTTTGGGCACTTAACAAATAAAATTTCTTTTTTGAATTCTTTTGAATTTTCTCAATCATTGCGTCCACATGATATGCTTTAACAGCACTAATTAAAATATCAAAATCATGCTCGAGCAATTCTTCTATGGAATTATAGACATATTTAAAAAAGGCTTTCTTTTTAACTTTTCCAATAATCTCAATACCATTTTGTCTTATCAGGTTCAACTTATTTCTATCTAAATCAGTAATGGCAGTCTCACATCCTGCTTCTACGAAATGAACTGCAAGTGTCTGTCCAACAGGTCCTAAACCAACGATTCCAATTTTAAATTTTCCTTTTTCCATAATAATATTTTTTTAATTATTGAAACTAATAAACTTTTCAAATGATTATTCTAACATCTACCGCACAAATACTATCTTCATAAGCCAAAACAGGGTTAATGTCTAATTCTCTGATTTCAGGAAAATCATTAACCAACATGGAGATTCTTTGCAAAACAGCTGATATTTTTTCTTTATTAATGCCATTTTCTCCTCTAAACCCATTAATTAATGGCACTGCCTTAATAGTATTCAACATATCTGTTGCCTCCACATCAGAAATAGGAGAAATATTGAATACGACATCTTTAAAAATCTCTACAAATATTCCACCAAAGCCAAACATTATTATATGCCCTAAACCTTCTTCTTTTTTGGCACTAATAATTAATTCTTTACCTTTTGGTAAACATTTTTGGATAAAGAACTTCAAATCGTCCTGATAAAGTTCTTTTTGCATTTTATTTACCGTTTCACTGACCGTGTCGTCAGATGTGATATTAACCATAACTCCACTAACATCGCTCTTATGGATGATATACTGAGAGTCAGCTTTAATAACTACAGGGTAACCTATCTTTTTAGATAAAGTAACTGCTTCGCCGGAGTTTCTTGCAATGCCCCATTCTGCAACAGGGATATTGTATGCCGACAATATTTCATAAGATTGTTCAGCAGTAAACACTTCCTGATTAAGGGTCCTGGCATTATCAATAATTGTTTGTACTTTATCTTTATTAACATCATCAAAGATTTTAATATCTCCTCTTTTCTTGTCTTTTATTTTTTTGTATTTAACCAAAGATGAAAGTGCTTTTGCTGCTGTTTCAGGAAAATCGAAACATGGAACCGAGCCGCTTTTTAGGATTTCTGAGGTGGATTTCCAGTTTTCTTTATCGGTAATATAATTACAAACAAGCGGTTTAATTTGTTTTTTATTGATATTGACAATTTCTTTGGCAACACTTTCACAATCGACAAAAGGCGGAGTAACAAAGTTTAGATAAATAGAATCAAAAGATGGTTCATTCATCATTATCTCTAAAGCACTTTTAAATTGTGGAGCGCCGGCAGTTGCAACTACATCTAACGGATTGTTGATAGATGCCGAACTGAACATTGTTTCTTTTAAGCGGTCTTTTGCATTTTGTGATAACTGCGGTATCTTTAGTCCACAACTGACCAGTTCATCAATAGCAACTACTGCCGGTCCTCCGGTGTTTGTCATTATGCCTACGCGATTACCCTTTGGTAACGGTTGTGACGAAAAAGCCTTAGCAGCATTACATAAATCTTCAATATTATCGAATGATAAAATATTAGCTTTTTTGAAAATCAAATCCATTGAAATACTCCCTGCCAATCCGCCAATGTGAGAACGGGATGCTTCGGCACCTTTGTCCGTACGACCGGCGGTCATAGCAAGGATAGGTTTTTTTGCAGACACTTCTCTTGTTAGTTCTAAAAACTCTTTTGGGTTTGGAATACTTTCTACATAAATTACAATAGCTCTCGTTTCGTCGTCATTTCCATAATATTTGATTATTTCAGGAATGGATATATCGGAGGCGTTACCATTAGAAGCATACATCCTCATCCCAATGCTCATATCGTGAACAGCTTGCATGATTATAGCACCTATTCCGCCACTTTGAGCAACAATAGAAATATGACCTTGTTTGGGGAAAGTAAAAGTAAAATTACAATATACCTTTAATTCAGTGTTAATTATTCCCTGACAGTTTGGTCCAAAAATTCTAATTCCATACTTTTTAGCCTTGTTTAAAAACTCATCTTCCAGTGCCTGACCTTCAACACCCATTTCTTTAAATCCGGCAGTATTAATGATGATAATTTTTATTCCTTTTTTCCCACAATTCTCAACTTCTTGCGGAACAAACGGTGGTGGAATAACAATATGTGCAAGATCAACTTCACCGGGTACATCTAATATTGATTTATAGGCTTTTAAGCCTCTAACTTTATCAGCTTTGGGGTTTATTGGATAAATTGGACCTGCGTATTTGTAGCGAAGAAGATTTTTCGTAATAACATTTCCAATTGATAACTCTTTTATCGAAGCACCTATTAATGCTACAGCTCTTGGCCTGAATAATGCATTTAAATTACTATTCATAAATTTTAAATATTATCATGAAGTTTTTTGTAACGAAAACCTCCCCAGATTGCGGCTCCAATGGCACCTGAAAGTATTGAATCGGCATGTGCATGAATTTCTAAATCCAATTTACTTTCGGCAACAAGTTCCTGAACAGCCTGTACCATGCCGATATTCATTGCCATACCTCCCGTTAATATAACTGGCGATTGAGCCTTTAAAGATGAGAGTAAACGTACAATTTTATTTGCAACAGATAAATGAATTCCTTTAATAATGTCGGGAGTTGCAATACCTCTGGAAACCATATTGATGACATCCGTTTCGGCTAAAACGGCACAAATTCCCGAAGGAATCTCAGGTTTTGTGGCCTTTAATGATGTTTCACCTACTTCTTCAATTGATAATCCAAGATACCGGGAAATGTTTTCGACAAATTGTCCCGAGCCTGATGCACATTGTCCGGTCATTTTATAATTAATAACTTTTCCCCGATGATCAATAGCTATTGCTCTGACAAAAAGAGCCCCCATATCAACAACTGTTACCGACTCCGGAATTAAAAACACACCGCCTTTAGCATGTGTCGTCATGCTATAGAAATGTCCTTTTTTCCGCTTAACCATCTCGCCTTCACCTGTTGACGCCAAATATGCAATGTCCTCGTACTTTAAATTATTCTTTTCAAGAATATAATCAATCACCTGATCTGAAATAATTTCCGGATTACGTTTCCTGATTTTTTCAATTCTTCTATCTATAATTACAGGAATATCAGAATATTGCATCAAAACAGCTTTGATATTACTACTTCCAACATCAATACCAATTGTATATAATTTATCTTTCATTTTGTAATAGTTCTTTATTTAAAAGTTTTTTTTCAATTCAAATTAACCCTTAAATCCCTTTTTTGCAAAAAGTGCCCCTCCAAGAGCTCCCATAAAAATAGAATCTGAATGAATATTTATTTTAATATTATCTCCATAATTTTTGCGAACAAGGTCAGAAACATATTTCAAGACTGCTTGATTTCTGGCAACGCCACCGGTAAAAGAAAATTCATTTCTTACGCCACCGGAACGGGCAAGTAACGACATTGCACGCATTACAATAGCTTTGTGTAGTCCGGCAAGAATATCGGAGCGTTTTTGCCCGACATTTAACAATTCTCTAATTTCAGCACCTGCAAATACAGTACAGGTGGAACAGATATTTACTTCCTGTTTGGCTTCTAATGCTAATGGCCCAAGTTCATTTAATGAAATACTGAATTCATCGGCAATATATCCTAAATAACGACCACATCCGGCTGCACATCTATCGTTCATGTGAAAACTTGTAACCAGCCCATTTCCATCAACTTGAATAGCCTTGGTATCCTGACCACCAATATCAAGAACTGTCCGGGTGTTAGGAAAAACCGCATGAGCACCAAATGCATGACAAAGTATCTCAGATTTTATCGATTTCTCAGGAAAGGGGAGTAAGGCCCGGCCATAACCTGTACCAACCATATCTGAAATATGAATATCCATATTTGCAACAAATTCTATATGTTCTTTAATAGTATTGTATATTTTATTGTAATTGCCTTTTAGTAGATTTAACTCACCATCAAACTTAATATCAGTATTTTCCGATAATATTTCATCTAATTTTGAATATTTGTCATTTAAAATATCCATTGAGTCGAATATAAGTTCCTTGAAATCATATTCAGTTAATTCATTCTCAACAGGAGTAATACTTTTATCGTAAACCAACATTAAAGGATCAAAATAATCTTTGTCCAGTTTGTTTATTTCGTTATTATACCTTTCGCTAACAATATCTCTGAAAAATTGATTTTTACTTCCCAAATCGGAGAACAGATAAGCCTGACGAATTTCAGGTCCTATTGTATTTATAATATTTTCTATCTTTTTTCCAATGTCTTCTTTTTTTATGCCGGAGAAAGATGATTGAATGGTCTCTTTAAATTGAATATGTAGCCTGTCTAATCGCTGTTTAAATTGTAAATATTGAAAAACCGATTCAAGGTCTTTTATGTATTTTTTGTATTCCGGATTACTTTCAATTTCGTCTTCCAATTTCATTTTAAGAAGAGAAAATCTTGCATTATATATGGCTTCCAGTCTGGCAACTTCTGTAGCTACTAAATAATTAGCACGGGTATTTGTAATACCTCTTCCAATTATCCGTTCAGTTTCATCAACAATAATTGCTTTCGATGTAGTGGAACCAAGATCTATTCCTAAAAAATATTTCTTCATTAATTATATGTTTTTATTAACTGTTTTTTTTCTTGATTAAGCTATCGTTTTGTTAATTATTCAAAATTAATTTGCGTTGTTCCAGCATTTGGAAAAAAGATTCGAGTCTGTTTTTAATATTTGAATATGAAAAATATCTTGGATCAACTAAATCAGATTCAATAAAACTTACCGGAATTTCAAGTCTTTTTTCTAATTGTTGCATAATCATTAATTGTCCTGCCGAAAATGAATTACAACTTTTTATTGAATTCACTAAAAAACCATCAGCTTTGTAATTGGTAATACAATCAGAAAGTAGTTCAACCCGTTGTTCAAGATTAAGATTTGTATAGCAGTTCATACAATATTTGGCAAGACTTTCTAAAGGTTTATCCGGGTTTACACGGAAACCCATATCATATACGCCACCAACTTTTGTATAAGAAGAAGCCACAATCACAGCCCCCATATCATAAAACAATTTCCAAAATTCGCGGAAATGTGTCCAATTTGGCGGCCCTTCTACAACAAGGCGGAACTTTTCCTGTTCCATTTCTCCTTCAGGTGTAATAGGCCCTAATCCTTTTTTTACACGGTCAAGAATTTCTTTGTAAAGCTCCTCATAGTAATCAATAGCATCAACAGTTCCTCTAAAGCCGATATTGATAGGACCTATATAATATACCCCGGCAAAATATGCGTCAATTGGTGACGGTTTATTTTTTGTCGTTGCAAAAATTTTAAGCATATAATCTTCAACTTTGCTGGTATTTTTCAGTAATTCTTTCAACTTTTCTTCGTCGTATTTTTGTCCTGACACTTTTTCCATCTTAGGAATAACTTCCTCTTTCAACTGCTTTACCATATATTGTGTCATATCAGGTGTAATCTTGTGTGCTTCCTGATAAGGGGTATGCAATAAAGCAACGGGAACGCCGGGATATAACCGCTTTAAAGTCTCAAACCATTTCATAAATGTGAAACATCCCGTATAGCTTAGTAATAGTAAATCGGGGTCGGGGATTTTTTCTCCGGTTGGGCCTATATTCCCGTTAATCATCATCCCAATATCACATTTAACATAGGTACAAACATCTTCGGAATAACCAATTTTTTCAGCATCACGAATAAACCCTTCCGATTTTTTTCTCATCCCTGATTGTAATGCATTTATCTCAGGATATACCGGAAGCATATCAAATGATCTAATTAATTCTGATATATTACCGGGTACAAATGTATATACAACCTTTTTCCCTGTTTCTTTAGCAGTACTTAAATCCTTAAAAAGTGATGCTATCATCTCTTTTTGGATAATCATACTTTTTTCTTTTGCAATATCTTTTAACATAGTTACTTTATTAGGTTAATTTTACTTAATCAATCCCACAATTTTATTGAATCTGAAAAAGTTCCAACCTGTTCTTTAATCACTTTAAACTGACCTGTAATCTCACTAAAAAGGAAACTAATGTATCTGGCATTATTGTCATCACATGCTTTTTGTAAAATCGGGTGATCAAGAAGTGCGGGATCACAAAAACTTGGTGCAGCAAAAATAACACCATCTACTTTTCTCTGTTTCATTAAATCCAACAGTCTGCTTCCCTTTGGATTATCCACATCATAAACCGATGAAGAAAAAGTACTATTATTTAAATAAGCAGAACTTATTGTACTTAACAACTGTTCCTGAGAATTGACTTCGTCAATATCCTTTTGAATCCATCTGGAGCCTAACAAAAAATCATCTTCTACAATATAACAACCTGCATTTTCAATGGTTCTTATTAATCCAACAGGAGGTTGTTCGCAAAAAGCACCAATAACCATTACTTTGATTTTATCAAGAGTATCACCAATGTCTTCACTGATATAACTGATTACATTTTCCAGAATCTGATTATGCTCTTCTACCGGTATCATATATCCGGCTCTAACAACATGATAAACATCGGCTGCCGATAATCTCCATGGATATTCCTGACGGATATCATAGATTTTGTTGATAAGCCGCCTGTTTTTATTGAAAAGTCTTATGGAATTGTTTAATCTTTCAGGTGTAACTTTAATATGATTTATCTTATAGATTTCATTTAATACATGTTGTAATTCCTTTTCATAAAACTCACCTCCTATATGTGATTTGAAGTTCTGTGGATAATCCAAATACTTTACAAATTTTCCCTCCCCGATTAATCTAAACATACCGGAAAGATTCCTGATCACATCACATATTGATGGAAAAATAAATCCGTCAAAACCCTCAAAATGCTTGTCCAAAGCTAATTCCATAATACTCCTTGGTATATGACAGATATATGACTGATAATAGGCATCGCCTCTTATTATCTGCTTTTTGTCTCCACCTCCTAATATTCCAACGGGCAAACCATTTGCCGCATGAACTATTTCGTGTGGAAAATAAATTGGCATATTACCAACAATTACTCTTTTATCATCTTGTGATTTCCACTCTTTTGCTTTCGTAAAATTCAGGTCAAATGATATCTCTTCACACTTGACTAAAATATCTTTTAATGGTTCCAAATCGTAAATGTTATTTTGTTAAAAAAAATATATTCTATAAATCAACTATTATAAGTTCAAAAATTCAACTAATAAATGCAACTTTTTACGGAGGAGAAAAAATGATTATTTTTCAAGTCAAAAGAGAAAGAAAGGAACCTTTCCCTTTTGAACTTGATGGA
>VAPE01010970.1_pt1 | contig 24832 bp, 22 predicted proteins | sample 3393911 | NCBI WGS metagenome assembly VAPE01 (sample SAMN08290436, study PRJNA428436) | hydrothermal vent metagenome | isolation source: Deep-sea hydrothermal vent chimney | place: Atlantic Ocean: South-mid Altantic Ridge
AATGTGTTCAGCTTACCAGTACTAATAGACCGTGCGGCTTGACCTGCTCCTTTCTCTTTCCCTTCTGCCTTTACTCCCAGCTCCCTCCTGTTGTCGAAAACTTGCTTTTCTATCTCTATAACTGCTATAGTATTTACTCTGAAATAAAGTTTCCGGTGACTATGCCGGCGGGGCAACACCCGTTCCCATTCCGAACACGGAAGTTAAGACCGCCAGGGCCGATGTTACTGCGACTGTGAGGTCGTGGGAAAGTAGGTCGTTGCCGGATTTAAGATAAAAAGGGGAATAGATTGAGTAATCTATTCCCCTTTTATTATGTCTGAATTAACCGAACATATATCCCAAATCCGGTAAAAATGGGCTGTTGCCCAAACCATAAATTGCCTGCCCTGCAATAAATTCAGGGAAGGCAACGGGCATCATTCCATTTGAACAACATCCCGCAACGTTCTAACCTAATCTTCCAAACGGCTGTTATTACCTCTGCAATTAAATACTGTAAACCTTACATAACGCTTATTCCCGCTAAAGCCGGCACGTAGGGGGTTCCGGATGCCCCGAACGCTTTCGGGGCATGACAAACTGTTTTATTGCCGGGCTAATATAATGAACCCTGAAAGGAAATTATTATTTCCGGGTATGCTGGGAAGGGGGAAGCAGTCTTTTGTATTCACCGTAGGGGAGTTTCGATTTCCAGTGATTCGTCATTATCCCAAGGCCTATGAAGAGGTAAAAGATGAGGATAAGCACAATTGGATATACTATGGGTTTTATTGTCTTTTTCCGGTTGTGAATATTCAACGAAAGCTCCAGAGCGCCTTCCTGCGGACAATGACTGACGCAGGTCATGCAGGCAAAGCATTCAGGAGATGAAACACTCTCTTTGCTTTCCACATCTATCAGATCAGGACAGTGTTCCGTGCAGCTATGACAGTGGATACACCTCTCTCCGTTCCTCCGGATCTTTACCGGACTCAGCAAGCTTACGAGCCCGAGAAGCGCCCCGTAGGGGCAGAGATACCGGCACCAGAAGTTCTTGTAAATGAGACTGAAGAACCCGATCCCTATCAGGACAAACAAGGTAATGCGGGACATATCTGTGAAGAACCTCATTGTTTTGACATCAACTATCTTGTAGTAGTCGGTAATAAAGAAAAGGACCATCATGTTGGGAGTCATGGCAACTCCTATCAACAGCAAAAACAGACCCATAACGATGTATTTGACAGACCGTAGCGGGATATCCAGCTTGTTGTTCATGTGAAAATTCCTCCCGAAGACCTTCCCTCCCACCATCCAGAAGTATTGAGAAACCGTACCAATGGGGCATATCCAGCCACAGAATCCCTTCTTCAGCACCAGTGAGACGGCAACTATCCCCACAAAGAGGACCAGTGCCGCAGGATGTGCCGGCTCTATAATACCCGTAAGAAGCGAGTATTTGAAACTCATAAACCCTGCTATGGGCAGGAACCCTTCAACAGAGGGAGGCCTCTCAACAAAAGGCGTTCCTTTTTCAAAATGAGAGACAAACTGAAAAAACCTGTATCCAAGAAAGGAGATGACAAGGAGGAACCACAACTGAACCCCGTACCGTACGTATCTTATGTATCCCCTTCCCGGTGCTTGCATACACTATATATTGAATCATTTGGTTGACCTATGTTTATGATTTGAATCATATTGATTCCCGGATTATCTCCAAAAGAGTTGGAAAAAACCAGAAGGATTCGAGGGGTTCTGGTGAAATGCTGAGCAATTACAAAGAGTTAAAGGCATGTAATATTACCCAAAAAAAAGTCTGAAGAACCAAAATTTAAATACAGGGGTTATGCCGGAGAGTCGAGGATGTCTCTGATTTTTGAGAGCAGGGTTGAAGGAGATGCAGGTTTGTTTATAATATTCAGTTTTTCTTCATATATCCCTATCCCTTTGGTATATAGAACATCGCCCGGGTAGCCACTGATAAATAATGCCTTTATATCAGGTAGGTCTTTTTTCACTTCTTCGTAGACTTCCTTGCCGTTATTGCCGGGCATGATTACATCAAGTAACAGAAAATCGATTTTATCCTTGTTCTCTTGAAACTTCTCAACGGCATCCTCGCCATCTTTTGCAATTATGATGTTATAGCCAAACTGAGCAAGCACTTCTGCGGTCAATTCCCTCAGTGTTTCATCATCTTCCGCTAATAGTATTGTCTCGGATCCAGCCTTAGGAACCGTTGTTCCGGCCTGTTTGATCTTTTCAACTTCTATATGAACAAGGGGCAAGTGAATTCTGAAAACCGTGCCTTCTCCTGGTTCGCTATATACATGGATAAAGCCATTGTGCTGTCTGATTGTTCCATAGGCCGTAGCGAGTCCAAGCCCGGTGCCTTTCCCGGGGTCTTTCGTTGTGAAAAAGGGTTCAAATATTTTCTCTTTCGTTTCCTGATCCATCCCTGAACCGGTATCTGAAACCACTATCGTCGCATACTCCCCGGTAGTGCCATATCCATGGGTAGCCACAAATTCCGAATCGATTTCAACAACTCCGGTTTCTATTGTTAATTCGCCGCCGCCGGGCATTGCGTCACGTGCATTGGTCGCCAGGTTCATTAATACCTGTTCAAGCTGATTACTGTCTGCCATTACAATCATATCCTCCCTGTTGAGAATAGTCCTTAACTTAATGTCTTCTCCGATAAGCCGATGGAGCAACCTGCCGGTAGTTCTTATAATCTCATTCAGGTCAACAGGCCTTGCCTCCATAACCTGTTTTCTGCTGAAGGCAAGAAGGCTATGTGTGAGATCTGCTGCTTTTTCTGCTGAAAAAAGTATATTGTCCACGTAGACTCTTAGGGGGTTGTCCTTCTCCATTTTTATCTGCAGGATATTCCCATAGCCGACAATTGCGGTGAGAATATTATTGAAGTCATGTGCAATACCGCCTGCAAGCTGTCCCACAGCCTCCATCTTCTGGGCCTGACGCAACTGCTCCTGCAATCTCATCTGTTCGGTAATATCGCAAACTATGGTATGTACATAAAGCTTATCCTCTATCTTTATGGTGCGCATATTTATTGTGGCATCTATCAATCCGCCCTGTTTGGTTTTCAGCCTGCCCTCAAATTCCTGCCTCCCCTCGTGAAGCGTTTTCTTGATAATCTCTTTTATTCCACCTGGACTATATACTGTATATATTGCTGAAAGCTGCATCGTGGAAAATTCCTCGTGGGAATATCCAAGCACCTGCAGGACCCTGTCATTGAACTCAACAGGCATCATGGTTGCAGGATCTATAAGAATGATCGCATTGGAGGACTGCTCGAAAATGGTACGGTACATCATTTCGGCCTGCTGAAGTTTTTCTTCAGCCCGCTTGCGAACACTTATATCGCGTGTAATGGAAACAATACAGCGTTCCCCTTCAAATTCTATCTGTTCTGCTGAAATGAGGCATTGGATAAACTTACCCGATTTCGTTTTGAAATCAAATTCAAAATCACGTATTGCACCATGCTCCTTAAGCTTCATTATAAACTCGTTGCGCTGTTCAGGACCAATCCAGAGGCCGAGATCGAGGGTTGATTTACCGATTGCCTCTTCCCTGCTGTACCCGCTTTTACGTTCAAAGGCGTCATTCACTTCAAGGAGCCGTCCGTCATGAAGGGTCGAAATGGTGATGGCATCAGGACTCGAACTAAAGGCCATCTCAAACTTCTTCTCAGAACTGCGGAGTTCTTGCTCCCTCTGCTTACGCTCGGTGATATCTCTTGCTATGGAAAGAACCATCTTTTTACCATGAAACTCGAAGACGTGCATGCTGATTTCAACGGGAATTGTTTTTTTGTCCCTGGCAACAAAGGTGTTTTCAGTGATGTATTTTCCCCCCAGATGAACCTTAACCAGGTATCCTTCCGCTGCTTCATGTTTTTCCGGTAAAATGATATCAAAAGGAGACATGTTTAACAGTTCCGCCTTTCTGTATCCCAGCATGCTGGCTGCACCATCATTGACTTCAATGAAGGTTGATGGCAGACCGGCCCGGTCTATGCCGTGAATAAATATGGCATCATTGGCGCTATTGAGAAAAAACCGGTAACGTTCTTCACTCGCCCTGAGCCTTTCTTCCGTCTCCTTGTGTTTTGTAATTTCAGAAACCAGTTCTCTATTGATTCTCGACAGATCCATAGTACGCTGTTCAACCATATTTCTTAAGTGCCTGCTCAAAAAAAACAGAAAAACAGCCCCTGCACTCACCAGCAGGAGAGCCAAAACCGATACCCCCACTGTCCATCGCACCCAGGTATAATCGGGTTTGAGATCCGGCTTGTAGAGAAAGCCTTTAAGGGAGTAATCCGGGCTGAGCATCCCCAAATTCACAAAGGTATCGGCGATATGTTTCCAGCGGCCCGGGTTCATATGTCCGATCTCTATGAACTTCGGCAGTATCAGTTCACGCATCCTATCAGCCTCATAGTGCAGGGCCGGCCGGCTCCTTTTTGTGCTGTATTTGGTGAGTATCAGCTCAATGATTTCCTTTGGATGCTCCATGGCATACTCCCAGCCGCGCAGGCTGGCCTCGAGGAAAGCCTTTACCCGTACCGGTTGGTCCTTTATTTCCTTTTCAGAAGTAAACAGGCAATCACCATAAAAGTCAATGCCGTAACTGACCGGGCGGATCACGGAGTAGGCAATTCCCTGTTCTCTGAGAAGAAAAGGCAGGTCTGTTACGTATCCTGAAAAGGCATCCACTTTCCCCTGAACCAGGTCATTAAGATTCCACGTATGATCGACAATCTCCATCTCCTCCGGACGTACTGCCTCATTCAGAAACATTGCCCGGATCTCGGAGTTACCATAAGGATTGAGCATTACACGTCGCCCGATCAGGTCATGAGGTGTCCCAATTCCTGAGTCTTTTTTTGCGACCAGCACCTCCGGCGAGTGTTGAAAGATGGCTGCAAGTACAACAACAGGTTTCCCCCGCTGCCTTTCAAGGAGCAGCACAGGCATATCAACGCCAAAATCAGCCCGTCCGGACACCACTTCATCGGCTACGATCATACCGGGGTTCCATTCCTTCAGGATAACCTCAAGCCCGGCCTGCCTATAGTATCCCTTCTCGATGGCGGCATAATACCCTGCAAACTGGAACTGATGCCGCCATTTAAGTTGCATTACCACGGTTTCGAGAGGCTGATTGTCCGCTGCCTCAATACACGGAGTGATTAATAGGATGGAACTGATAAAAAGACAGGTATATAAAACTGCTCTCATAGCCCTCTGGATATTTCTGGATTCATAAACAGAGAAAACAAGTGATAGTTGGAACTAAAGCTTTTTAGGGCCTGCAACCTTCTTAAGCCTGTTTACAGTATAGCATTATATCAGAGCTGAACAAAAGCTGTTATGCGGAACTCTCATTACCCCCTGTGGCATTGTGTGAGGATAAGGGATCGGGTCTCAAGGAGCTGTTGCTTACACCTCTGAATTCGGCCACAATATCCCTCTAACTACACGTTTACGGTGTATGCTCTGTATCATTACCACATCGATATAGCCGGTACTTTCATCTCCGCCCCCTCCGATACGGCCTATGCATTTCATGATCAAAAACATCCTCAACCGTTCGTACCATTGGTCTATGAAGAGCCTTCCATGGACCAGAACAAGCGTATTCACCCTGCGCTTGGCTCTGAGGTATGCGGCAATAACTGTCTTTCCAAAGGCGGTTGGTGCGCTTAGTATGCCGATATCGTGTTTCAATAGCTCCGATGCTGCCTTCTCTTCCCTGGTTTCTACAAGACCCCCCCTTACCTCTTTTTTTCGTGCCACAATGCGTTTTCTATAGTATGGAGTGACATTATGGTATAATTGATAAAATTATGGAGGCAGGTATGCAAAGCTTAAGCTTATCTGAAGAACTACTTGATAAATTAAAACACGTAGAAGGGAAGGAATTTAATGAAAAGATCCTTAATCTTCTCAAGACAAATGCCCTAATGCGTCTCAAGGAATGTGAAGAGCAAATATTTGGGTTTGAGGCTAAATACGGCATGGATTTTGAGAGCTTCAAAAAGGCATGGGAGGAAGGCACTATAAAGAACGAATACTCACATCGGGTAGAGAGGGATTTTATGGAGTGGGAAGGCTTTGAGCACGAAAGGAAAAAGTGGCTGGATACCCTCAGGGATATCAGGGCAAAAACCTAAATCGTGTTCGCCGATATTGATAGCTTTCTCCAGAAACTTAAGGAACAAAAAGATATGACTTTACCTTAATAAAAGACAATAAAAGGGCCTTTGGCTATGATAATCTTGGCAGGTGGCATTATCACCCTTCAAACAATCCAAATAAGCATATCGAGTGCAGTGAGCCTTCCATGGACCATATTTTCAAAGAAATAACCCGTGTAATTCAAAAGCTTTGGTGATAGATATACCCTTTACATTCGAGGGACAAAAAGGTGTACCTGTCATGGCCTCTGCAATGACGAAGCCCGTGCTTTTTAAGGGAGACACCCCAGCCTCTCCGGCTCGGATCTTTCCCGGGTTAAGGCTTAAAGCAGTTGGACACACCCAGCGGATACTTGCCTGCTTTAATCGCCGCACAGGCATGGGGCTGACCCTCTTTGCAGTTCCATTCACAGGACAGCCTGCACGATTCGCGATGTTTTAGCATACAGCCGCGATTGTACAAATGGATCGCCGCATTGCGGTCTTTCTTTACGCCCTTGCCCTGCAAATGGCATTCTGCAGCTGCAACGCAGGCTGCACCTACGCGTTTCGAATCGGCACGATCACAGGCTATTCGATAAAGTTCTGAATTTTCCTCCTCAGATTTCTTGCCGGCCAGTTCCGTCTCGTAGAGGAACGCGAGTTCGTAGCAGGCCGTGCCGATCCTTTCCGGAAAAGTGCAGGCCTCGGTCAGATATTTCTCCGCCGCGGGTATATCGCGTTTGATTTGTTCGCCCTTGCTGAACAAGAGTCCAAGTTGCGCGCAGGCCTTGTGTTCCTTGTTCTTGCCGTCGCAGGCCTTGCTGTAAGCGGCCACAGCGCCGGGCACATCCTTGGAGACCAGACTGCCTTCGAGAAGGATATTACCCAAATCACGGCAGGCCCGGAGTACTTTCCTGACGCAGAGCCTTCGCAAGCGGCGGTAAACAGTTGCACAGCGCGTGGCATATTTACTTTGGTCCCTTTGCCGCGCGAATCATCAAAGCCTATCTGGTATAAGGCGTGGCAGCTTCTCGTGTCACCACCCGAACAGCCCGCGCGGTAGAAGCGGATCGCCTTGTCCATATCCTTTGGACTTTGCTGACACGTCGTGACAATATCCCACTGTTTCTTAGCCGCATGATGCACCCCCCGTTGAGTTCTATTTCTTAATGGTTATCGGGGTACCACGTATACCGGCATAGAAAACTATAATTTCTGCCGGTTTATTGCCTTCATTCTTTCCGTGATGCCACTTATTAACAACCTCGACAATTGAATCTCCTGCTTTTAGATGTAATGTCTTATTGCCTTCCGTCACCACGGTTAGTTCCCCTTTTAATAATACACCCGCATTTATCACTGGATGTTTATGTAGCGGTAATTGCACCCCCGGAGGAATTGTGATTCTTAGAATTGTTATTTCCGGTTTGCCTTTCGGGTAGTCTGGTAGAGATCCCCCATCCCAACTTGAACTCGTTTTCGCTAATACTTCAACCTTGACAGTATTTACATCCTGAGCCAAAACATTACTTGATAGTAATAATGTCAAACATATTCCGCAAAATAATTTTTTCACTGTTGACTCCTTTTATGTATACCGCTTGAATTCAGTGGCGTGCGATAGCACGTCTACTGGAATGATTTGAGTACGCCCGGCATGGGCGTGAACTAAAGGGGTGACCTGTCTGCGTGCAACGCACAGGCAGGAAGTCCCCTGCACGTGAGCCCTGCTAAGATTACTGATATTAGCAGAAGTATTAGCCTAAGTCAAGAGCACGAATTGCTTCAAAAAAATCTAACCGAAAAAAATCGTGATGAAAGAAGAGAAAAATAGTCTCCTGAAGAAAGAAAAGACAGGAGGCGGGAAGCGAGCTGGATTTTTACTCGCGTATGGGGAGAGTTGGGTTGATGCCCGATTCTTTAAAACAAAAACTCATCTCAGGGATGAATTTCAGGGCATACTCTTTTACATCTTCATGTGTCCTATTGTCGTGTCAACCTTGTAATATCGGGGTGTTTGAATCGTCATTCCCGCTACGTCGGGAATCATACTCCTCTTTGATTCCGAACAAGCCGGAATGACAATTGAGAGTTGACGCGACACTATAGCGATTCTGTTATGGTTTTATAAGAGGACTTCCGGTTATGATGATCCTGGCAAACAGCTTAGTCGGAATTATACCATTTATTCAGAAAGTGGTAGAAGATAGCCACTATAATAATTATGGCTACAGCGTCGGGGCTGATACTCTTTAAAAAAATATTCTTCAGTTTCTCTATCCATACGGTAACATTATTCATAAACATAGTCCCAAAAAAATTTAGTATTAGTATATCACATTTAGCCCCCCTGCCATAGAGAAGAGAGGACATATAATCTATTATACAAGATTTTAAGGGGAAAGTTTGGCGTCCCCAACGGGATTCGAACCCGTGCTACCGCCTTGAAAGGGCGGTGTCCTAGGCCTGGCTAGACGATAGGGACGTTTGCAAATCAACCAAATAACAGTTAATAATTAACAATTGATACTGGTGAGCCGCCCGGGGTTCGAACCCGGCACACCCGCCTTAAAAGGGCGGTGCTCTGCCGACTGAGCTAGCGGCCCATAAATACAGGAATAATTAGAATACTAATGTCGGGCGATTTTTGTCAATTTCACTGCCGTTGGAAAGTGGCCCATTTCAGCCACGGATCAGCAGCAAGTGAAAGGAGGTCGTGACACTTACAGCCTGACCTCTTTAGTCTGGAGGTTAAAGCCGCGAACGGGTTAATCCCTTGAAGAACAGAGCCTCCGGGCATAGCTGAGAAGTCCCCCGCTTTTTATGATATTCCTTTCACGGTCATTGAGATTGGATATGCATATGAATCTCTCACCGGTTGTTACATTCTCCACCAGGTATCTCTGCTCACCACCGATGATATCCTGAATATTGTCAATCCGGAGACGATCACCCTGCTTCAAACGGTCATAATCCGATGATTCATCGAATAAAAGCGGTAGTATCCCGAAGTTGATGAGGTTAGACCTGTGAATACGTGCAAAGGACTTCGCAATTACGACCTGCAGGCCCAGATACATCGGGGCAATGGCAGCATGCTCCCTGGAAGAACCCTGTCCATAGTTTTCGGCACCTACAATAATTCCCCCCCCCTTTGCCTTTGCCTTAAGCGCTCTTTCAGAGAATGAACTGTCTATATTGTAAAAAACATAGTGCGAGATAGCGGGTATATTTGAACGGAAGGGAAGTACTGCAGAGCCGGCAGGTATTATATCATCAGTCGTTATGTTATCGCCAAGTTTTATCAGGACCTCTGCATTTACGGCATCGGCGAAAGGCCCTTTGACGGGGACCTCCTTGATATTCGGCCCTTTCACTATCTCCACCGCCTCCGGTTTATCAGAAGGGGGAATGAGTTGATTGTCATTTATCAGGTACTCATTCGGCTCTTCAAACAACACCGCCTCTATTGAAGACTCACCCGGGGCTTCCATCTCACCTGTAACCGCCATTACGGCAGCAGCTACGGGGCTTGCCAGATATACATAAGCATCCTTGTTGCCGCAGCGCCCCCTGAAGTTTCTGTTGTATGTCCTTACGGAGACATGGCCCGTTGCAGGCGAGCCACCCATACCGATACAGGGGCCACAGGAGGACTCCAGCATCCGTGCTCCTGCCGCGATCATATCTGCAAGGCTGCCGTCTCTTGCTATCATCTCATAGACCTGTTTGGAACCGGGATTGATATGGAGGTTAACATGCTCGGCAACCCTCCGCCCCTTGAGGATCGCTGCAACCGTCCTCATGGCCTGATATGACGAGTTAGTACAGCTTCCGATACAGACCTGGTGCACCTCTGTCCCGGCAAGCTCCTTTATTGAGACTACTGCATCAGGACTGTGGGGCTGTGCTATTAGCGGTTCAAGGGCATCAAGATCTATCTCCGTTACGTCGGTGTACCCGGCACCCTCATCGGCAACAATTTCCATCCAGTGGGCCTCCCTGCCCTGGGCACTTAAAAACCTCCGGGTATTTTCATCGCTGGGAAAGACCGATGTTGTGGCACCCAGTTCAGCCCCCATATTTGTTATGGTAGCACGCTCTGTAACGTTCAGGTCCTTCGCTCCTTCACCACCGTACTCGAATATCCTTCCCACCCCTCCCTTAACAGAGAGTCTTCTCAGGAGTTCAAGTATTATATCCATGGCCGTCACATAGGGCCGTTTGAGCCTTCCCTTTAGACAGACCAGGATCACCTCCGGCATGGTTAGCTCAAAGGAGTTCCCGGCCATTACGGTAGCGGCATCGAGACCACCAACCCCGATTGCTATCATTCCCATTCCACCGTTAGTAGGTGTATGGCTGTCCGTACCGAGGCCGATCCAGCCGGGGCGGGCAAAGCGCTCCAGGTTTACCTGGTGGCATATCCCGTTACCCGGCTTGGAGAACCAGGCGCCGAATCTCCCGGCAGCGCTCTGGAGAAAGATATGATCATCGGGGTTCATGTAGTTTGACTGGATCATATTATGATCAACATAGGAGACGGCAAGGGGAACCCGTATCCGGTCAATACACATCGCCTCAACCTGGAGCCATGTCATCGTACCGGTGGCATCCTGTGTGTATACCTCGTCAATCTTCAAGCCGACAGGCTTACCAGCCTTCAGCTCACCATATACAAGATGGGAAGAAAAGATCTTCTCTACTATATTCATTCCCTTAACTCCTCCGTTAAATCAGTATTTTCAAATCCGTCGGATTGTGTTTAAAAGAAACTATTTTGAAGAGGAGGGATGCTCAGAGCCTCTCTGCTATACCAAGCACAAGCCGTTCCGTGTCATCCCAGCCAAGGCATGGATCGGTAATAGATTTGCCATAAACCCCTTCTGCTACATCCTGACTGCCTTCAACAAGGAAACTCTCTATCATCAACCCCCTCACTATGTCTCTAAGGAGTTCGGAGTTGGCCCTGCTGTTCATCACCTCATAGGCAATCCGTGGTTGCTCTTTATACCTCTTATTGGAATTGGCGTGATTGGTATCAACCACGATGACGGGGTTCTCGAAGGCCCTTTCGAGATATGTCTCAGCAAGCCCCACGAGGTCTTCATAATGGTAATTCGATATATGCTGCCCATAGTGGTTTACCGCTCCACGGAGTATGCAATGGGCATAGGGGTTACCGGACGTCATCACCTCCCAGCCGTTATAACTGAAGCGATGTGATGACTGGGCCGCCATCACGGAATTCAACATCACATCGAGGTCCCCACTCGTTGGATTCTTCATCCCCACAGGGATATCGAGGCCACTCACCGTGAGACGGTGCTGCTGGTTCTCAACGGATCGTGCACCAATGGCAACATAGCTCAGGACGTCCTCGAGATAGGGATAGTTCTCCGGGTAGAGCATCTCATCTGCAGCCGCAAGGTGTGATTCCCTGAGGGCACGGATATGCATCCGACGGATCGCCTTTATCCCCTCGACAATGTTCGGCTTTTCCTGTGGATCCGGTTGGTGAGCCATGCCCTTGTATCCAATCCCCGTTGTCCTTGGCTTATTTGTGTATATACGAGGCACGATAATAATGCTGTCTTTAACCCTCTCCTGAAGCGCAGCCAGCCTCGCAACATATTCACATACTGCATCCTCATCGTGAGCAGAACAGGGACCTATAATCAAAAGAAACCTCCCTGATTCCTTTGTGAATACGGTCTTAATCTCCCTGTCGCGCTCTTTCTTGACCTGGGCTATCCCGTCATCGAGGGGCAGTTGTGAAATAATCTTGTCAGGCTCGGGTATTTTCTGCAGATAATCAAACGGCATAGTTCTATAATATTAGAAATATTTTTATAATTGCAAACTCCCGGAAAGACAACGAACTTGATTCAGAATGACAAAGCCGGTGTTTTTGCTGATTGCACGACCGCCTTCTTAGTCGCTGAAGGGGGTGGATGGAGGTGAAACATCGCAAATACCCTGTCTTCTTAAACTTCAACTTCGGGGGCGCTCGGTTGAGGCACCGATGAATTTGTTTGATAAAAAGCTAACTGCACATTAAACCGACTTTATAGATATCGTCCGTTATCTTCTTCACCCACCTTACCACCGCAGTGGAACAGCTTTCTGAGAAGAAGGATGCGAAAAGTTCCAGCCTCTGCCCCTCAGCGACCCGGTTGAATACATAAAGACACACCCCTGTTGGACTAAGATTAATCGTTATAGCCTGCTTAAGGGTATCCTTTTTTAAGCTGTCGGAAGCCGTTGAAACGGTGTAGTTTACAGTGGTAATAAAGGTATCTCTTCTACCGTGCCGACGGTCTTTTGAAACACGAACCATTGTAAGCTTTTTCTTCCCCCCGATTAAGATACTTAATAAAAACATACGGTGAGTCTTAATGTCAACAAAAACATTCAATTAAATATTTTCCCCTTGACAAAAATACTTAATCTGATGTAATCTTAATGTCTCTGAGAGACAGACTGTCTCTCCAATCTCTCTTGAAGGGGGGTTGTGGATTGCATGCTTTAGGTACCCATCTATTGATTGAGTTGCGTGATTGTAACCGTAGTGCATTGAAAGATTTAAAAATTGTGGAGGAGGTCATGGTATCTGCCGCAAGGTATGCCAAGGCAACCATCGTCGATGTATCCTTCCATGAATTTAACCCCTTCGGCATAAGCGGAATGGTAGTCATCGCTGAATCTCATCTCTCAATTCATACATGGCCTGAATATGGTTATGCCGCTGTGGATATCTTCACTTGTGGAGATGTCATAAAGCCCGAGGATGCGGCACAATACCTCATAGAGAGATTCGGGTCCAGAAACCCCTCAATCGTCGAGATGAAGAGGGGGATAATCTCATGCAGCAACGAGAAACTTCCACACAAGGTCTGTGATGTTGGGTTCCAGATGGTTTCTTGAATTCACTACCGACAAAGAGGCAAGTCTCCATTACATAGAAGAGATCCTGTACTCATCGCAGACGGCTTACCAGAGACTGGAGATCATGCGCCTTGGAAGCTACGGGAAGGCCCTTATACTGGACGGAAAACTCCAGTCTACAGAGTCCGATGAGTTTATCTACCACGAGGCCCTTGTCCAGCCATCCCTGATTACGCATGGCTGTCCTAAAAAGGTCCTGATCGCCGGGGGTGGTGAAGGGGCCACAATAAGAGAGGTACTGAGACACACCTCTGTAGAATGTGTCTATATGATCGACCTTGACGGTGAAGTGGTGGAGGCCTGCAAGGTCCATCTCCCCGAATGGCATCAGGGGACCTTTGATGACGGACGAGTTAAGGTCCTGTACGAAGATGCCAGGAAATTTATAGCAGACTCCGACGAACTCTTTGATATTATAATCCTTGATCTTCCCGAGCCCATGGAGGCAGGACCGGCAATCCTTCTCTATACAAGCGAATTCTACCGGGAGGTTTTTGAACATCTCACACCTCAGGGCGTAATGGTAACCCAGGCAACGACAACATCCATAAACAACTTCAATGCCTATACAATCATATTTAACACGATCAGGCAGGTATTCCCTCTTGTAAGGGCTTACTGGACATCGGTTCCATCCTTCTATGTCCCCTGGGGATTTATCATGGCATCAAAAGATATCGATCCGGCGGGGCTGTCACAGTCAGACATAAGGGAGAGGATAGCACGGTTACAGTCTCCCCTCCGGTACTATAACCCCGGGATCCATTCGGGGATGCTTGCATTACCGGAATATTTGAAAGAGGGACTCGAAAAGGAGGATAGGGTCAACCGGGATGGTAATCCTCTGTCCTTTTATTAACCCCCGATCTTTGACATGGGAATGTTTATCTCTTTATGTGTATCCCTGCCGATCATGTGTCCCTCGGGTTTCACCTCCACCGCAAGCCTCAGAAGCCTCCCGAGTTCCTCATCCGACGCCCCCATCCTCAAGGCAGCCCTCAGGTCTATCTCCGTTTCTGAAAAGAGGCAGGGCCGGATCTTCCCCTCGGCAGTGAGCCTGAGCCTGTTGCAGTCGGAACAGAAATGATGACTTATTGCACTTATAAAACCCACAACACCTGTTCCGTCCCTGAAGCGGTAATACCGTGCAGGCCCATGCCTCCTCAACCTGACGGGCTCCAGGTGAGCGACCGCCTCAATCCTTCTCTTGATTTCTTCAGAGGAGACACAAAGGTCCTCTGTCCAGTGGTTTCCCTTCCCGGGCATGAACTCTATAAACCTCACCTGGTAGGGCCTTGTCAGGGTAAATCCGGCAAAGTCCTCTATCTCGTCATCATTAATCCCCCTGATCACAACCACATTCAACTTTACCGGACGCAGCCCAACATCGTGGGCACGCTCAATACCCTCGATGACCTTATCCAGGGAGCCTCCCCCCGTAATCTCACGGTACCGCTCCGGTCTAAGGGAGTCAAGGCTGACATTCAGCCTGTCAAGCCCGGCTTCCCTGATCTCATCAACATACCTGCTGAGTAGAACCCCGTTTGTGGTGAGGCTCAGTTCCTCGATTCCCTCAATCCCTTTAATCTCCCTTATCAGGAACTGGACATTCTTCCTCGCAAGGGGTTCTCCACCTGTAAGGCGGATCTTTCTTACCCCAAGGGAGGAGGAGACCCTGATTATCCGCACGATCTCCTCGTAAGACATTATCTCCTTGTATTCAACTGGTTTCCCGCCATCGGGCATACAGTAGAGACAGCGGAGATTACACCGGTCCGTGATGGAGACCCGCATATAGTCGATAACTCGTTTATACCTGTCGGTAAGATCCATCGTTCAGTTTAAAAATGCGTCAAGCTCTCCGACCAAAGGTCGGGGTTTTCGGTAAAGTTCATTGTAAATTATAAAGAAAGACAAGCCCCGGAAAGCTCCTGCTTTCCGGGGCCTAAATATCCGGAATCTATGTTCAGTCCTTGGCCGACACTTTACTGAACAGCCTTTGACTCTTTCTTTTCAGGGACAGCGGCCCCTTTCTTTTTCTCTATTTCCTTGAGCTTCTTCGTTGCTATCTCCGCCTCCTTTGAATCAGGAAACCTCTCCTTCAGTGTAGAAAGGATCACCCGCGTTGTGTTAAGGTCACCGAGTGCCCTGAATGCAAATGCCTGCTTCAGCATAGCTCCGGGGACCTTATCACTCTTTGGAAACTTTTTAATCAGGTTCTCATAGGAAAGAATGGCATCCTCATAATTGCCCTCCTTATAATAGGACTCGGCAATCCAGAACTGGGCATTGTCAGACAGCTCCATTGAAGGATACCTCTTGAGGAACGACTCCAGGGCCTCCCGGGCCTCCGTAGTCTTGCCCTCGTTAAAGAGGTTCAGGGCATCATGGTATATATCCTTCGGCGTCTTGGGTTTTTTAGCCTCTTCCTTCTTCTCCTTCCCGGCCTCTTCTGCTGATTCCGCACCTGTACCCTTGAGCCTTTCTTCAAGTGCCTCTATCCTTGTCTTCAGGTCAGCAACGGCAGTCTTCAGTTCCGCAAGCCCTGCCCTCAGCAGGTCACGTTCAGTGGATGAGTCCCGCAGGGCCTTTTCAACCGTGTAGCTGTTTTCGTCCAGTCTTCCCTGAATCAGCTGCATCTCTGTTTTCAGTTCCATCAACTGATTATACAGCGTCTCCTGGCTCTCCTTCAACCCTTTTATGACGTCTCTTGAAGGGGCATTCTCAGCAGTGCCCTCAATCCTCTTCATCTGCCCCTTCAGTGCACGGATATCTGAATAATAATCGCTCTTGACCTGGTTCAGATCATGTCTCAGCGATTGATAGTCCTCCGTTGTTACACAGCCGGACAGAAAGGCAAACAGGACAAGGGATGCCGTCAATACCAGTATTCCCTTCATTCCTACTCACCCTCTATCACAACAAAATGTGCCCTTCTGTTCTGCCGCCAGCAGTCTTCCGTGTGATCAGTACAGAGGGGTCTCTCCTCACCATAACTCACTGTCTGCATCCTGTCCTTGGGGACACCCAGGGACAGCAAGTAGTCCCTCGTTGCCGTTGCCCTCCTGTCACCGAGACCGAGGTTATATTCATCCGTGCCTCTCTCATCACAATGACCCTCGACCACGAGTCGGGCCGTAGAGTGTTGAAGCATCCATTCTGCTATTGCCTTAAGCGTTCCCCTGTCCACTTCCTGTATATCATAGCGGTTAAAGTCAAAATGGATATCCTTAAAAATATTCCTCCGTTCCTCTTCAGTCAGCCTGGTTACCCTGGGTTCCTTAATCTCGGCAGACTCCACCTTTGCCATATTTTGTTCCCCGATCTTCTGGGTCTCTCCTACTCCTGCACCAGCTGCCTGCCCTGCCGCTTCTTCGCCGCCTGACTTCCCTGTCCCGGGAGAGGTGATCTGCCTCTGCGCACAGGCAAAGGTAAGCCCTGCAACCAGCAACAATGCAAGAAACATCCTCATAATAATACCTCCTTTAAAAAATTTTATTAGGTGACCAGCTAGGACCAAAGGCCCGCATATCTTTAGGTGTAACTCTTTTCTTCCCTTCACCGTTAGCCCTCATTATGTAAACGGCCTTTTTACCGTCACGGTCAGATGTAAATGCTATAAACCGCCCGTTGGGAGAAAAAGACGGCTCTTCATTGTTACCTCTCTCCGTCAACTGGAGTGCATCGGCGCCGTCCAACTTCACAGTGAAGATCTGGATCTTTCCGTTAATCCTGCCGCTGTAAGCGATCCTGTCTCCCCTCGGTGACCATACAGGTGAGGTATTGTAATTCCCCACATAAGTAACCCTCCGGAGATTACGGCCGTCGATATCCATGATATACACCTGCGGAGTACCTGCACGATCCGACACAAAGGCAATCTTCCCGCCATCAGTAGAAAGGGAGGGGGATATCTCTATCCCGAACCATCTTGTGAGCCTCTTTCTCTTCTTTCTGTTTATATCAAAAAGATAAAGATCCGGCGTCCCCTTTATGGAGGAAGAAAAAACAAAGGTGGTGCCGCCCGGGAAGAAATCCCCTGCAATGTTAATACCCTGGGACCTGAAGAGAAGCCGCTCCTTGCGCTTTCTGAAATCAAGCATGAACACCCCCCACTGCTTGCCCCTGACAGCCGAGTAAAGGAGCTTCGCGCCATCGGCTGACCAGTGCGGTCGCAGGAGATGCTCCCCGGTAATCCCTGTATTACGCAACCTCTTTCCGTCCCAGTCCATTAGGTAGATGTTTTCCCTCTTATTCCTTTCACCGATAAAGGCGATCTTCGTCCTGAAGACCCCATCCTCACCGGTTACTCTCTTGTATATATCATCTGATATGCTGTGGGCAAGTATCCTGACGAACCGCTTCCGGGCAGAGTATTTTTTCTGAAGTATCTTCCTTGACTCAACAACATCGAAGAGATATACCGATACAATAACCTCGTCACTATCTATAGTAACCGAACCCTTCAGTATAAGTTCAACCCCCAGGGGCAACCAGTTCCGGGAATCGAATACCGGAAGAGGGGTCTCAATGTAAGTATCCCTTTCAACGAAAGAAAACACACCGGAAAACCGGAGGTCATCCCTGACGATATCAGCTATACGGCGTCCTTCTGAAGGACCGATGAACTCATATATCGCAATGGGGATCTCTCTGAATCCCGGGGAGGAAATATCAATATACACACGGGCAGATGCGTCTCTGACAAAAAAAGGGATTAAAAAAACGTTTATCAACAGGCAGATAATCAAAAACCGGGGAACCCTGTCCTGATTTTTCCAATCCCCTCTTCCCGTCATGGTGTAAACCTCAATACAATCTCCAGCTCATATGGGGGAGGCGGTAAAGGGGAGGCCTTCTCTATGGCCCTCTCAGCAGAGCGGTCGAAGAGCATGTTACCTGATGCCCTCTCTACATTGAGGATCTGCACACGCCCGTCCTTGTAAATCTTTATATTCACGTCCACCTCAAGGTCACCTTTGTCTCTGAAATCCGGGTAAACCCATTCGCTCCATATCCGCTGTTTTATAAGGGCATGATATCCCGAAAGGACGGAGCTGCCCTGCCGGACACCGGGGGGAACCGCCTTTGCCTTCGAATCCCCTTTGCGCTGCTCAATTCCGGGTCTTATGGAAAGAACGGCCTTCCTCAGCCTGACTATCTTCTCTACCCGTTTCTTGGCCCGTATTGCTGCAATCCTGTCCTCAACAGAGATCCCTTTGTCCGTCCGCAGCCGGTTCTCCGGTGGCGTGACCTTCTGCTTATTCATCATCTTCCGGTGCTGTCTGCGCTTGATCTCCTTAATTCGCTGAACAGAGGCCACGGGGCTTTTGCCTTTCCTTGAAAGGGCAAGGTCCCGGGGTGAAACAAGTTGAACGGTATAAGGAGCCGGCAGATTAAAATTTAAAGATTTCTTAAAGGTAAGCAGGGTAAGCCCGATGAGAAAAAAATGCAGAAGGAGAGAAAAGGCGGCCGTTTCCTTCAGTGTCGGCTCTCTCATCTAAAACGCGCCTTTGGCTCGGTAATTAACCCCACCTTCTCAATACCTGCCGACTTTATCTCCGACATTACCCTTACAACCTTACCATAGGACACCCTGCGATCTGCCTTTAGATACAGGCTGGGATTGCGCTTGCTGATCGCCTTCAGTTTTCTCTTCAATTCACCAAGGGAGACAACCCTTCTGTTGAGATAAATTGCCCCGTCCCTTTTAATGGTAACGGTGACCCTTTCTTCGGTCGGAAGTTGCTTTCCCTTCGCCTTTGGCAGGGCAACATCCAGACCCTGCTTCATAAGTGGTGCCGTCACCATGAAGATGATCAGCAAAACGAGCATCACATCAACAAGGGGTGTTACGTTTATCTCGCTCATCACACCCCTGTCTCTCTGCCTGCTCATATCAGTTGTCTGTCCCTTTCAACTCTGTATCGCTATTCTTCAGGAAATAGTCCCGTAACTCCTCTGAAAAATCCTCCATCTCTATAATCATCCTCCTTGCCAAGCTGAGGAAGTAGTTGTATCCGATCACCGCAGGGATGGCTGCAACCAGCCCCATTGCCGTTGCTATAAGGGCCTCGGCAATTCCAGGGGCAACCACGGCAAGGGATGCCGACCCTGCAGCGCCTATGCCTCTGAAGGAGTTCATGATTCCCCATACGGTTCCGAAAAGTCCTATAAACGGCGTGGTAGACCCTGTGGTTGCAAGAAAGTTCAGATACCTTTCCAGCCTTGCCGACTCAAGGGCGGCATAACGTCTCAAGGCCCTTTTTATCTCCTCACGACCCTTTCTACCCTCTGAATAAACAGACGTAAAGAGCCTGGCCATGGGGCTCACCAGCATGGTCCGGCTCGCCTGAAAAAGCACCGGGCCATCCCTGCCGTCATGAAAGAGCCTCAAAAACCGGGTGGTCTCCTTTCTTGCCTTTGTAAAATAGCGCCACTTAAAGAGTATTATCGCCCAGGAAATGACGGAAAAAAACAAAAGGATCAGCATAACACCCTTTACAACTATGCCTGCATGCAGGATAATCTCTACTGCTGTATCACCCATTTTTGCTCCCTGTTTTAGATATTATCTTAAATATCTATATTCTTTGCCTCAAGGGCATGTTTAATTATGAATTCCTTGCGGGGTTCGACATGATCGCCCATAAGGATGGTAAAAACCTCATCGGCCTGGACAGAATCCTCAACAGTCACCTGCATAAGGGTCCTCTTTTCCGGGTCCATTGTCGTCTCCCATAACTGCTGGGGATTCATCTCTCCCAGCCCCTTATATCTCTGGATACTAAGGCCCTTGCGGGCAATGGCAAGTACGCCGTCAAGGAGGTCCCTTACGGAATTGAAGCCCTTTTCCTCACCTTTTACAGTCACCTGATAGGGGCGTGGGCCAAGGTCCTTGCAGACCCTGAAGAGTTGCCTTATTTGTTTGTAGTCGGGAGAGGAGATGAACTCTGCATTCAAGCGTAACCGTTTACCAAGCCTCTTCAGCTCCAGGGCATAGCATTCATGTTCCTCATCATACTGCATATCAGAAGACTTCAGGTTCTGAAAATTCTCTTTCATTTCAATAACGAGGGCCTCAAAGACCGCTCTGTCCTTGAGTATATCCCAGTCTAAACCCCTCTCCAGTACAAACTCAAGCAGTTCGGTATCAAACCTCCTCAGGGAAAACCAGGTCAGCAGAGTCACGTACTCTGTAATCTTTCTCAGATAAGGAATTGTCGCCTTCCCCTTCACTGTGCGGTCCTTCACCCTCAGTTCCACCTCATCTGCTGCAAGGTCAAAGAGCATGCTCTGCATCTCGACGTCGTTCTGGATGTACCTCTGTGTCCTGCCCTTCTTCACCCTGTAAAGGGGTGGCTGAGCGATATAGAGATAGCCTTTTTCTATGATCTGAGGCATCTGCCTGAAGAAGAATGTAAGCAGAAGTGTTCTTATATGTGCACCATCAACGTCTGCATCGGTCATCAGTATTACCCGATGATACCGTGTTTTTGCAACGTCAAACTCCGGGCCTATACCGGTCCCGAGCGCTGTAATAAGGACCTTGATCTCTTCAGAAGAGAGCATCTTGTCAAAACGTGCCTTCTCAACATTGAGTATCTTTCCCCTCAGCGGCAGTATTGCCTGACCCCGCCTGTCCCTTCCCTGTTTGGCCGAACCACCAGCGGAATCACCCTCAACAATAAAGATCTCGCTCAGGGCGGGATCCTTCTCTGAACAGTCTGCCAGTTTACCGGGGAGACCTGAATCGTCAAGCGCCCCCTTTCTCCGGGCAAGCTCCCGGGCCTTCCTGGCGGCCTCCCTTGCACGGGCAGCCTGAACAGCCTTCTCTATAATCTTCCTTGCATGTGCGGGGTTTTCCTCAAAATAAATACCAAGGTGTTGATTCACAATGGATTCCACTATGCCCTTCACCTCTGTATTACCGAGTTTCATCTTTGTCTGTCCTTCAAACTGCGGGTCGGGAAGCTTCACACTTATAACTGCGGTCAGCCCCTCCCGTATATCATCACCGGAGACGGACCCCTTACCGTTCTTGAGTATTCCCGAGGAGAGGGCATACTGATTTGAGGTCCTCGTAAGGGCGGATTTAAACCCCGCCAGATGGGTGCCGCCTTCTCTTGTATTGATATTGTTTGCGAAGGTATAGATGGTCTCGTTATAACTGTCATTGTACTGTATTGCAACCTCAACCTGGATCCCGTTGCGTTCGCCGGATACATATATGGGCGTTGGATGAAGAGGATGTTTGTTCTTGTTGAGGTGCTCCACAAAGGACTTTATGCCGCCTTCATAGAAAAACTCCTGCTTCTTGACCGTCCTCTCATCTGTCACGGTGATCCTGAGACCCCTGTTGAGAAAGGCCAGTTCCCTCAACCTCTTACTCAGAACTTCATAGCTGAATTCTATGGTCTCAAAAATCTCGGGATCAGGTTTAAAGGAGATCTTTGTACCGGTTTTCCTGGTCTTTCCAACCACATGCAGGGGCGTCTTGGGTATACCCCTTTCAAACCTCTGCTGGTATACCCTGCCATCTCTCTTAACCTCGAGTTCCAACCATTCAGAAAGTGCGTTAACCACAGAAACTCCGACACCATGAAGCCCCCCTGAAACCCTGTATGCCTTTGCCTCAAACTTCCCGCCTGCATGAAGCTCTGTCAGAGCTATCTCCGCTGCGGTCCGGCCCTTTGGGTCACCGGGATGGAGCCCGGTTGGAATGCCTCTCCCAACATCTAAAACGGTACAGCTCCCGTCATAGTGGATGGTCACATCAATTGCATTGCAGAAACCGGCAAGGGATTCATCAACACTATTGTCAACAACCTCATAAACGAGATGATGGAGCCCATCGGGTCCCGTAGTACCTATATACATGGCCGGGCGCTTTCGTACCGCCGTTAACCCCTTCAGTATCTTTATATCTTCGGCCCTGTATTCCCTTGTATTATCTTCTATATTATCTTCCATCTTTATCCTCTCTACTACAATATTCTGAGAAAAACCCTGATGTCCTGATTACAACACCATCAAATCCTCATCGGCATAACCACACATCTGTATCTGTCGTTACCCTCCTCCGTAAGGAGGGTGGGACTTAAAGGCTCCTGTAACTCAAAGAAAACCTTCTCCTTCTCCATAGCATTTAAGGCATCCAATAGATATCTTGCATTAAAGCCAAGTGAGACGGCATCCCCATCATACCCTATCTCAAGCTCATCCATTGCCTCCCCGATATCCGGGTTAGAGGAGGTTACGGTCATCAAACCGGGAGAGACATCTATCTTCACGGGGCTGTTCCTGTCCCTGCTGATAACCGAGACCCTCCTCAGTACCTTGGTGAACCCCTCGCGGAGTATCTCCAGTTTTTTCTCATTGTTCGCAGGTAAAACCTGTTCATACTCGGGGTAGGTACCCTCTATAAGCCTTACAAGAAAAGTAACCTCCCCAATACGGAAAGATACATGCTTTTCCGTTATCTCCATAACAATCTCGCCATCCACCTGAGCAAGGAATTTTCTTAGTTCAGAGGCTGACTTCCTGGGTATAATCACCTTTATTCCCTCATCCAGGGCAACTTCTATCTTTTCATCCATTGAAGCCAACCTGTGCCCATCGGTGCCTACCACCGTGAACATCTTCAGCTCCGGTTTTATATGAAAGAGGAGGCTGTTTAATGTATACCTGGTATCGCTTTCACCGGATGAAAAGATAGTCTTCTCGATCATATTGAGGAGTTTCCGGGACTCCAGACTAATGACGGTCCTGTCTTTCAGCGCCGGCCACTTCGGAAACTCTTCAGGATTCATGCAGGCTATCCTGAAATTACTCCTGCCTGACCTGACCTTGACCCACTCATGTCCCTCGCTCTCGATGGTAATATCCCCGTCTATCTCCCGGACAATCTCAAAGAGCTTCCGGGCAGGCATGCAGAGTTCCCCCTCCTCCAATATCTCAAGTACTTCAACCGGTTCCATAATCGCGGTCTCAAGATCCGTGGCAGAAATGGAGTTATCCTTCTCCCCGATACTCAGAAGGAAGTGTCCTAAAACCGGCATGGTTGTCTTCTTCTCAACTATGCTCTGAATACTACCAAGTTTTTTCTGAAGTTCTTCCTTTGAGACACGAATATGCATGATTGCCTCCTTAAGTCATTCGCTGATCTTCTTAGTAAGACTATCTATTATCCTTCTGAATGCCTCATCTTCAGCCTTTCTTTTCTCTATCTGCTTATGGGCATATAGAACCGTAGCATGATCCTTTCCACCGAATCCCTTTCCGATATCGTTCAGGGAGAGGTCCGTCAGCTCCCTGCAGAGATACATTGCAATCTGCCGCGGTATGGCTATCTCTTTGGTCCTCTTTTTTGATGTAATATCATGCAACCTGATCCCGTAGTATTCTGATACAGCCTTCTTTATGCGTTCGATGGTTATCGGCCTGTCCTCTTCATCAAGGAAATCCTGTAAAACCCCCTTCGCCATTTCCAGTGTTATCGGAACCCCGGTCAGAGAGGAATGGGCCGCAAGCTTTAAAAGGCAACCTTCCAGTTCCCTTATGTTTGACTTTATCCTCGATGCCAGCCAATAAGAGACATCCTGAAGTATCTGAATCCGCTGATAGGCGGCCTTCTGCTGGAGTATCGCCACCTTTGTCTCTATAGAAGGTGACTGAATATCCGCTATGAGGCCCATTGTAAAACGCGACTTCAGCCTGTCCGTTATATCCCTTATATCCCTTGGAGACCTGTCACTGGAGACAACTATCTGCTTTTCCTGTTCATAAAGGGCATTAAATGTATGAAAAAACTCCTCCTGTGTGGTCGGCTTGCCGGCTATAAACTGTATGTCGTCAATCAATAGAAGATCCACATTGCGGTATTTATTTTTAAATTCCGTCATCTTCTCGTGCCTGATCGCTGCAACCACCTCATTGGTAAAATTTTCAGACTGTACGTATATGACCTGAAGATCCTGCCTCCTGTCAACCACCATATTACCTATCGCACTTATCAGATGGGTCTTTCCAAGACCCACACCACCATAAACAAACAGGGGATTGTAAACCGTTCCCGGAGATTCTGCGACCTTCATGGCTGCGGCATGGGCAAACTGGTTGCTGGGACCTACCACAAACTCCTCAAATGTATACTTGGGGTTGATATTTACACCCCTGTTCCGTAATGCCCTCCTGCGACCCGTTATCTTTGCACTTATCTTTCTATAGTCACTATCCTGTTTTTCCGCAATCCTGTACCTGACCTCAATTTCTTCACCTGAAATAACCCTCAAGGTCTCGCTTATCAGTTCAGAATAATTATCCTCTATCCACTCCTTATAAAACCTGTTGGGCGTCTCGAGAACCACCTGACCGTCCTTAAGCTGTCTGATCTTCAGTGGCTTAAACCACAGATCAAAGACCCCCCTTCCAACCGAGGTCTCTATCATGCCAAGACTTTTTTTCCAGATCTTCTCTTTTTCCATAGATCAAATTTCGATAGTTTTCAACAACTTATCAACATAATGTTAATAAGTCCTAAACCATTATAAACCATAGTGGGGAAAAATTGTTACAACCACTGTTGAGTTCCTGTTAATCATTTATCAAATCTGTTTTTTGTTTAAAATGTTGAATCTCCGACACTAATATTCAATACCTTCTCAACATGAAAAAATA
>VAPE01004119.1_pt1 | contig 24623 bp, 22 predicted proteins | sample 3393911 | NCBI WGS metagenome assembly VAPE01 (sample SAMN08290436, study PRJNA428436) | hydrothermal vent metagenome | isolation source: Deep-sea hydrothermal vent chimney | place: Atlantic Ocean: South-mid Altantic Ridge
ACAATTTTCAAGCTAACCGGTTAGCCCAACAAATTTTAATTTTTAAATCTCGCAGGTTATTTGGCTTCTGCGGATGCGCTTATTGTGCAGTGGTCTCATAATATGAAATCCACAGCTTTTTATGCTATTTTCTCTTAGGCAAGGCATACGGTTAAAGCGGCTTTGCTTTACAAGCATTAATCGACGGCTATAATATGCACATGTTTGTAAAACAGAATGGAGTTTTAGAAGAATGAATTTAGTTTTCATAACTGAGAAGATCCGTTGTTAAATAATGAAATAAGGTGAATAAATGGTTCAAATAGTTAAGATTTCCGATTTGAAAGTATCTAATAATTCAAGTGATATGATTATCACTTATGCTCTGGGATCATGCCTTGGGCTTGCTATCTATGATCCGGCAGCGAAGGTAGGAGGAATGCTTCATGCTATGCTTGCAAAACCATCAGGTATAAGTAAAAATCCATTTCAATATGTTAATTTGGGAATCCCTCTGCTATTTCAGAAATGTTATACACTTGGCGCTAAGAAAGAACGGCTGAGAATTGTGGCGGCTGGGTGTGCATCGCTGATGAATGCTGCTTCAATATTTGAAATAGGAAAGAAGAATATAGAAATGCTTGAAACCCTTTTTGTAAATAACGGCGTCAGATTAAGCGCATCACTTCTCGGTGGTCATGACAGCAGGACTTTAACATTGGATTTATCAACAGGAAAAACATCTGTCAAAGTCAGAGGCAAGGAGATTGTTTTATGAACAAAATTAAGCGCGCCATAAGAAAACAGAGAATTATTAAAGATATAGATAATATAAAACCTATGTCAAAGACATACATGGCAATTATAAAACTTCTTGACAATCCATTAAAATCATCTGAGGAACTTGAAGCTAAGATGAAATATGATCCGCTTGCTACGGCAGCCATTCTTAAAATAGCAAATTCGCCTTATTATTGCGGATCAACAGGTAAAATCAAAACATTGAAAACAGCTTTAACGCGCATTGGAAATAAACAACTAAAGGATATTGCTTTAATAAAAATGTCCGAAACGCATCTTAAATCGGAAATTGGGTATAGTAAACGTGAAAATGGATTCTATGAAGAATCAATAGCTTCCGCAGTTTTTGCTAAACTTATAGCACAAAAAGTATCAGAAGGTCATAATTTGGCGTTTGAATGTGCGCTTCTTCATGATATAGGAAAAATTGTTTTAGGGAATATGCTGAACGAAGAAAGTCATGAAATAGAAAAAAGTCTTGCAAAAGGCGATATCTCATTTAACAAACTTGAATTAGAGCAGTTTGGTATAACTCACGAAGAACTCGGTGCAATGCTTCTTAGCAGATGGAACTTTCCTGATGAGTTCATAAAAACCGCAAGACTGCATCATACGCCGTCTGTTGAGCCGGAAAATAAGCTTCTTCAAATCGTGGCTCTATCGGATCTTCTTGTAACTATTTCCGGACTTTCTACTGCAGCAGACGGACTTTATTATGATGCAGATGAGGAAATCATCAAACGGCTTGGACTTTCAGAAGTCGAAGTGATGGAAATTATGGAACAAGGGATAACAGATTTTACCAAATTACAAAAAAGTCTTTAGATAACATAATTAAAGGCATGGAGGTTAGAATTCAGGAAAGAAGCCAAAGAACCCGGTCGCATCTTCTATTCTGATTGGCAAACTCCTGAATTTCGATTCCCGATTTCTAAAAAACACTTGACATTTCTATAATAAGGTGATAATAAACAAAGTCTATACTTATGGGCACGTAGCTCAGGGGTAGAGCGCTTGCTTGACATGCAAGAGGTCAATGGTTCGAAACCATTCGCGCCCACCATTTTTTTGAAAGGAGAAGTTTACGAAAGCTGAGAATATTGTTATTAATAAGGGCCAATCGGCAAAAGACGTAATTAAAAACGGTAATATTATAGCTGTTGAAATTAACGGAAAAGAGTTTGATTTATCAAAGATATTTGATAAAGATGTGTCGGTGTCTCCAATCTATCTTGACAGCGATAAAGGCCGCAGAATTGAGCGCCATAGTGCAAGTCATATTATGGCACAAGCTATAAAAAACATTTATCCGTTAGCCCGCTTCGGAGTAGGACCTGCCATAAAAAATGGATTTTACTACGATTTTGCCATTCCCGAAAAACTTAAGCTTGAAGACCTTGCAAAAATTTCAGAGCGTATGTCTGAAATCGTCAAACACAAATACCCTTTTACGAGAAAAGAGGTCGGCAAAACTGAAGCCATAGAATATTTTAAAAAGTTAAATGATAAATATAAAGTAGAAATAATAAAAGCATTGCCGGATGATGAAGCGGTCAGTTTGTATCAGCAAGGCGATTATGTTGATCTGTGCAGAGGTCCGCATATTCCTAATACAGGTTATCTGAAATCATTCAAGCTGTTAAATATTGCAGGGGCATATTTTAAGGGCGATGAAAAAAATGACATGCTTCAGCGAATATATGGAACTGCCTTTGCAAATAGAAAAGAACTCAAAGAATACCTCGACTATTTAGATGAAATTAAAAAGAGAGACCATAGAAAAATAGGTAAAGAGCTCGATCTTTTCAGCATTAGCAATGATGTGGGACCGGGACTTATAATATGGCATCCGAAAGGAGCAATGATCAGATACCAGCTTGAGGAGTTTGAAAGAAAGGAGCACCTGCGGCGAGGCTATGAATTTGTGGAATGCCCGAGTATTTTAAGAACTGAGTTATGGAAACAGAGCGGGCACTATGATAATTATCGTGAGAATATGTATTTTACTGAGGTAGATTCACAAAGCTTCGGTATAAAACCGATGAATTGTCTTGGACATATTGCAGTTTATAAGTCGCAGCTGAGAAGTTATCGAGATCTGCCAAAACGATATTTTGAGCTTGGCGTGGTTCATAGACATGAAAAATCAGGTGTGCTCAACGGCCTTCTCAGAGTTAGAGAATTTACGCAAGACGATGCTCATCTGTTTTGCAGGTCTGACCAGCTTACCGATGAAATTGTTTCCATTATGCAGTTCGTTGATTCAACTATGGCGGTTTTTGGATTCGACTACACTCTTGAGCTGTCTACAAGACCAAAGAAATCTATAGGAAGTGATGAAAACTGGAAGCTTGCAACGAATGCATTGATAACGGCGTTAAAATTAAGTGATAAAGAGTATCAAATCAACGAAGGAGACGGTGCATTTTATGGTCCTAAAATTGATGTAAAATTGACAGACGCCATAGGAAGACAATGGCAGTGTGCAACAATACAGTGCGATTTTAACCTGCCGGAAAGATTTGACCTGACATACAGAGACAAGGATGGAAGCCTATCTCGTCCAATCATGATACACAGGGTTATACTCGGATCTATTGAGAGGTTCGTTGCAGTTTTGATCGAACATTTCAAAGGCGATTTTCCGTTATGGATAGCTCCGGTTCAAATTGCAGTAGTTCCGATAACGGATAATCAGATAGAATATGCATCTACTATTGTAAACAAGTTGCTTGAAAACGGATTTAGAGCTAAACTATTTGATAAAGACGAAACTCTTTCTAAAAAGATAAGAGCTTGCGAAATCGAGAAAATCAACTATGTTGCTGTAATAGGTCAAAAAGAATTAGAGTTAAATAGTGTTGATTTGAGGGCAAGAAAAAAGAGGAGAATGGGACAATTGAAGATAGATGAAATGATACATTTGTTAGACGAGGAGGTCAAGCATAAGAAGAATTAGAGGATTTGAACTAAGGAATAGGAAGCGCCCTAAAACAAAATCCAGCGGCATCTTAAATGAAGATATTGTTTCTAAGGATGTGAGATTGATTGATGAAAATGGTGTGCAAGTCGGTGTTATAAATAAGATACACGCAATAGAAAGGGCCAAAGATGTAGGGCTGGATCTTGTTATGGTTACTGCTAATTCAGAGCCTCCGGTATGCAAGATCATGGATTTTGGGAAGTATCGTTATGAACAACAGAGAAAGTTAAAGAATAGTAAAAAAAATCAGAAAATTATTAAAACCAAAGAGATTAAGATTAGGCCTTTTGCGGATGTGGCGGATTATACGGCAAAGGTAAATAAAGCAAAAAAATTTCTTGAAGATGGATGCAAGGTAAAATTTAATATTTTTTTACGCGGTAGAGAACGTTCCATAGCAGGCATGGGCGCCGAACTAATGGATCGCGTTTCCGAAGCGTTAAATGATATTGGCATAGTTGAAAAAAGAAGTAAAGGTGAAGGTGCAGGATTGTTTGTAATTGTTGTGCCTAAAAAAACTAAAAGTTAAAGAGGGAATAAAAAATGGCAAATAAAACGAGAAGTGCAGTAAAAAAACGTTTTAAGTTGACTGGAAACGGCAAACTTGTTAGGCGCAAAGGCTTCAAAAGTCACCTTGCAAGCAGCAAAAATAGAAAAAGAAAGCGATCATTAAAAGAGTCTGTATATGTTACAGGTAAAATTGCTTCCAATATAAAAAAGATGATAATGACATAGGAGGACAAAGTGGCAAAAGTAAGATCATCTGTTGCAAGACATAAAAGAAAAAAGAGAATGCTTAAACTCGCTGAAGGTTATTACGGAAGACGAAAATCAACATATAAAAACGCTTCGGAGTCTGTTGAGCGCGGTCTTGCATGCGCTTATACCGGAAGAAAGAACAGAAAACGTGACTTTAGACGATTGTGGATTACGCGCATAAGTGCTGCATGTGCCTTAAACGACATTAACTACAGCACATTTATGGGTCTTTATATAAAACAGGGCGGGAGGCTGAATAGAAAAATGCTTTCCGAGCTCGCAATACAAGATCAAGCAAGTTTTGCTAATATTATAGAAAGCGCTAAAGCTTATACAGCCTAACCTAAGCGTTAAGTAAAAATGAAAATCCATCTTTTCGGATTCCGTAAGATGGATTCTTCTTTCTCGGAATTGGGAAAGAAAAAGATTAGAAAGATAAAAAAATAAAAGACGAATTCCAGCGGCGCTCGCAGCGACAAACTAATTAACCATGCTTAGTGAAAAGGGGAAAGTTGAAAAATGATTAATACGAAAGATGCCGGCGAGAATGCTATGCGAATGATTGCCGACTGTACAACAGAGGAAGAACTCAAGCAGGTTAGAGCTAAACTGCTTGGGAAAAAAGGCTCTGTCACATTGTTGTTCGGTAAATTAAAAGAACTTCCAAAGAGTGAAATCCGTTCTGCCGGTATAAAGATCAATGATCTTAAATTACAAATAGAAACATCGATAAAAGATAAAAATATAGCCATAAAAAAAGCTCTTTCCCGAACCAAAATAAACTTATCAACGATAGATATTACATTGCCCGGATATTCTGTTGATGCAGGTTCCATTCACCCGATTACAAAAGCCGGTAATGAGATCATTGGAATCTTTAGTTCAATGGGTTTTTCTATTGCCAAAGGTCCTGAGATTGAAACGGATGTTCTGAATTTTGAACTTTTAAATATTGGAAAATATCATCCTGCACGAGATATGCAGGACACATTTTATATTGCCGGCGAAGATAACAACTTGCTGCTGCGCACACACACATCACCGGTTCAGATAAGAACTATGAGGCAAAAAGAACCCCCAATAGCAATTATTGCACCAGGTGCTGTTTATAGACGAGACTCGGATGTAACCCATTCTCCTATGTTTCATCAAGTTGAAGGACTTATGATTGACAAAAATATAAGATTTTCAGATCTTAAAGGTGTACTTACGCTATTTTTACATCGCATTTTCGGCAAACGAGCTATCAGGTTTCGTCCAAGCTATTTTCCTTTTACCGAACCCTCTGCTGAGGTTGATGTAAGCTGTATGATCTGCGGGGGCAAAGGATGCCGAGTTTGTTCAAATACCGGATGGCTTGAGATTCTCGGAAGCGGAATGCTTCATCCGAATGTCATAAGAAACGGAGGATATGATCCCTTAAAATGGCAGGGATTTGCGTTTGGACTTGGAATAGAAAGAATAGCAATGCTGAAATACGGCATTGATGATATAAGACTATTTTTCAATTCCGACCTGCGCTTTCTGTCTCAGTTTGGCGGCATTGTATGATAATTTCGTATAATTGGCTTAACGAATGGGTGAAACTTGATGTTACACCGGCAGAGACAGCCCAAAAAATGACAGAACTTGGTATGGAAGTTGACGAAGTCAACGAGTTAACGCAAAATGTCGGTAATATAAAAGTTGCAGCGGTAACGGATATAGAAGAAAAAAAGCTTAAAAAGAATAGAATTCTGTATATTGATACAGGCTCTCAAAATCTGATTGTTGTTACATCGGATAATAAAGTTAGCATAGGTGACCGGATTGCGTGGGCGGCTCCCGATACGGAGATTCTTGGCCACGCTCTTGGAAAGAGGCGATTTGATGATGTTGAGTCTATAGGTATGGCCATCTCGCTTGAAGAGATAGGGCTGGAAGAAAAGTCAAGCGGTCTTTTGATTTTAGATGAAAAGTATAAAAATGGTACTATGCTGAAAGATATAGATCTATTTTCCGATTCTTTAATCAACTTTGAGGTTACTCCAAATAGAGGTGACCTGCTTTCTCATTATGGTGTAGCAAGGGATTTGGCTGCATTTTATGGGAAAAATATAGAGAAAAAGATAGAAAAGACGGCTTTGGATATCAATCTAAAAAAACTTAAACCGTTTGATCTTAAAATTGAATCGGAAAACGTTCAATCTTATTATTGCGCATCTATGGACAATGTTAACATAGGCGAATCGCCAATTTGGCTTAAGATAAAACTTTTGAAATGCGGAATCAGGCCGTTATACAATATTGTTGATATAACAAACTACATTATGCTTGATATAGGTCAGCCCATGCATGCATTTGACCTTGATAAAATAGATGAAAAAATAGTTGTCAGAGAATCGCTTAAAGGCGAAACGATAGAAACATTGGACGGAGAGAAGCGAAGTTTGCCCAACAACTCAGTTATTATAACAGACAACTCTCCGCTTGCAGTTGCAGGTGTTATGGGCGGCATAAGCAGCAAGATAACCGAATCAACAAAAAGAATTATGTTTGAGTCTGCCGTATTTGATCCGACTTCCGTTAGAAAGACATCAAAAGCTCTGAACTTATCTACCGGCGCATCGCAAAGATATGAACGAGGCGTGGATAGACTGAGCACAAAAAATGCACTAAGCTGCGCTCTTGGCTTGACTAAAAAAATAGCTTCGGGAAATATTGATTCTGCGGCTTTTTATGACAGCGTTCCAACTGCTTTGAAAATAAATTTAAACTACAAAAAGGTGAGCAGCTATATTGGAATGCCTATTAAAAAGGAATACATAGATAACACGCTGAATTCGTTAAAAATAAAAAAAATCACAGATACCGGCGATACTGCCATGTTTAGTCCGCCAAGCTTCAGGCATGATCTAACACTTGATGTTGACTTGATTGAAGAGATCGCCCGTTTTTACGGATATGATAAAATTGATTCTACTCTTCCAACCATAAAGCTTCCATCCGTTAATTCGTATGCAGGCTTAACTATTGCCAATATTCTTGCTTCAAGCGGCTATCATGAAGTGATAAACTATAGTTTTATTGAAAGCGGCATTGCAAAACGGTTTTCAGACGCAAAACCTATAAAGATATCAAATCCAATAAATTCGGATCAGTCGGTTATGAGGACATCACTTATGCCTGGTTTGATCGGCAGCCTTGCTGCAAATTTAAATCATGGCATTGCTACGGTTAAGATTTTTGAGATGGGCACTCTATTTTTTCCGGATGGCGAAAATCAATATCTTGGAATTCTGCTTGGAGGAAACTGTCAAAAAAATTGGTTTTCAAATAAACGAATATTTGATTTTTATGATATTAAAGGTATAATTCAAACACTTATTGCCCCCGATGAAATTGAAGTTATGGCGGGAGGACCTAAGTTTTTGCATCCGAATCGTTCTGCATCAGTGGTTTTAAACGGAGAAATATTCGGATATATCGGTGAGCTTCATCCTGACATATTGATAAAAAACGGTTTTGATACTCCTGTAGTGGTTTCAGAGATAAAACTTTCGTATTTCGATAGAAATCGTGTCGAAAAATATGAAAAGATAAATAAGACGGTTGCCAATAGAAAGGATATTGCTTTTGTGGTTGACAAAACCGTTTCCGTTAAAACTATAATTGATGCAATGCTCGAAGTTAAATTCGTATTGCATGCGGTGCCTTTTGATATATATGAAGGATCCGGCATTAAAAAGAATGAAAAAAGTGTGGCGTTTAACCTGCTTCTTGACGGCACGACAAATAGCTCTGCGGAACTTGAAGAGCTTGCATGCCATCTTGAAAAAAAGATCGGCGCAAAATTAAGAAGGTAAAATATGGATTATAAGAAAAGTTTAAATCTTCCGTCAACATCTTTTAAGATGCGGGGCAATCTTTCGCAGCTGGAACCTAAAATTTTAGATATGTGGGAGAATGAAAATTTATATGAGAATCTGTTAAATCAAGCTTATCGCTACAGCTTATTTATTCTTCACGATGGACCGCCGTATGCGAATGGACATCTGCATCTTGGCCATGTTTTAAATAAAGTTCTGAAAGATATGATAGTAAAGATCCATCTTATGAAAGGAGAATATGCTCCTTATGTTCCCGGCTGGGATTGCCATGGACTTCCTATTGAACATCAGGTTGAAAAGGAGCTTGGCAGCAAAAAGCACGAAATGACAAAAAGTCAGGTGAGAAAACTATGCAGAGAATATGCATTGAAGTATGTCGGCTTACAGCGCGAGGAATTTAAAAGGCTCGGTCTGTTTGGAAATTGGAATGATCCGTATCTGACAATGAGTTATCATTATGAGGCATCGATTATTAGAGAACTCGGCAGATTTGTAGAGAAAGGTATTCTTTATAAAAATAAAAGGCCTGTTTATTGGTGCCCTTCATGCAGAACTGCATTGGCAGAGGCTGAAGTTGAATATGCTGATAAAAAAGCAGCTTCGATATTTGTTAAATTTGATGCGAAAAGCGAATGGAAAGAGGCAAAAGGATATAAAACATCTGTAATTATTTGGACTACAACGCCTTGGACAATACCTTCCAACAGAGCCGTAGCTCTCAACCGTAATATTAATTATGCGATAGTTTCTATTGGCAGCGGCAATGCATGGGTGGTGGCTGAAAGTTTGGTAAAACAGCTTATGGAACGCTTTGAAATAAAGGAGTTTCAGCAGATTATTAGCATAAAAGGCGATAGCTTTGAGGGCAGAACGGTTTTACATCCGCTTACCAATGCCGATGTGCCTGTTGTTCTTGCCGATTATGTTACAACAGATTCAGGAACAGGCGTTGTCCATACTGCACCAGGACATGGTGCAGACGATTATCAAACGGGATTAAAGTATAATCTTGAACTATTTTCTCCCATAGATGATGGCGGTAAATTCACAGAAGAGGTGCCGCAATATAAAGGTATGACGACTGATTTGGCAAGCGAAGCTGTGACAACCGATCTCAAGAATGTCGGTGCCCTGGCGGGAACAGAAAAGATTACCCACTCGTATCCTCATTGCTGGAGATGCAAGACTCCTATAGTCTTCAGAGCTACAGAGCAGTGGTTTATTTCCATGGATAACGGATCTTTAAGATCGGATGCATTAAAAGAGATAGATAATGTGACATGGATACCGGAATGGGGAAAAAATAGAATCAAAAGCATGATAGAAAATCGTCCCGATTGGTGCATAAGCAGGCAACGAGCATGGGGTGTTCCGATTGCACTATTTAAATGCAAATCGTGCGGCGAATATCAGATGAAAAGATCGCTTGTCGAATTTGTAGCTGATATAGTAGAAAAAAAGGGAGCCGATGCGTGGTTTGATATGTCTAATGCTGAGATGCTGCCTAAAGGTTATAGATGCAGCTGCGGTTCAAACCAATTTGAAAAGGAAAGCGATATTCTTGATGTTTGGTTTGATTCCGGAAGCAGCCATGCTGCCGTTTTAGAGAATCCGCGTTGGGGTTTATCATCGCCTGCCGATCTTTATCTTGAAGGATCCGATCAGCATAGAGGATGGTTTCATAGCTCACTTCTGGAATCTGTGGGTACCAGAGGCAAAGCTCCTTTCAAAGCTGTGCTTACTCATGGTTTCGTTACCGATATGAACGGTAAAAAAATGAGCAAATCGCTTGGCAATGTTATAAGTCCTGAAAAAGTTATCAAAAAATATGGAGCCGACATATTAAGATTATGGGTTGCGTCCTGCGATTATCAGTATGATGTTCATATATCCGATGTTATTTTAAAACGGCTTGTTGAAACATATAGAAAGATAAGAAATACGATACGCTTTATGCTTGGAAATTTGAAACAGAGTGTCGATGATGTTGCAAATCCGATGGAAATTGATCGGTTGATATTGTCTCAATGGGAAATATGCAAGCGCGATATATTGGAAGGTTATTATAAATATCAGTTTCATACTTCCGTAAAAACGATCTCAAACTTTTGCAATATCACACTTTCAAACTTCTATTTTGATGTTATCAAAGACAGATTATACTGTGACCTCAAAAGTAGCCATAGTTATAAAAGCGCTCAGTTCACTCTTAATGTTTTGTATAAAGAGATAGTTCATTTGATTAGCCCTATTCTTTCATTTACATCAGAGGAAGCGTGGAGGATAAGATTTGTTAATTCGGTTTTCTATGACGGTTTTCCCAAATATGACGAAAGCAGGGTTGATAAAGAGCTTCTTGGCAGATACGAAAAATTAGATGAATACAGAAGAGCGGCTAGAATTGCCATTGAACCGCTGAAAGTGGACAAATCTATCGGAAATAGTCTTGAGCTTGTTATCTATGCAGCAGGTGATGCCAAACAGATTGAGTTTTTAAAAGGATTTGACAGGATTGCAGATATATTTATGGTGTCTGAATTTAAATATGGAAAACCTGATAAGTCAATAGCAGAATGCGAAATTGATGGAGTTAACATGAAATTCAACAAATCAAAATCAGAAAGATGCGAGAGATGCTGGAAATATCTTCCTTCCGTTTCAGAAAACAAAATATGTGAAAGATGTAGGATTGCAATATCTGATGAATGACAAATTCGGAGAATATCTTCTTAAATTAGCACGGTTTTATATTTCCGAAAAAGTTGGCAAAAGAATGGAAATACCGGATGATACCGGTTTTAACAAGCTGCTATCGACTAAACGAGGCGTATTTGTTACACTATCAAAACATGGCAGATTGAGAGGATGCATTGGAATTCCTGAACCGCTTATGAGTATATCCAGCGCAATAAAAGAGGCTGCCGTTTCAGCTGCATTTAACGATCCGAGATTTATTCCGCTTGAATATAAAGAATTTGATGATACAACTATTGAGGTGACGCTGCTTACCAAACCGGTTGAGATAGCGCGTCCGTTTAGAGAGAAAATTGTGTTAGGGCGGGATGGAATCATTGTTAGATGCGGTACCAAATCAGGTCTGTTTCTACCGCAGATTCCGATTGAACAGGGTTGGAATGTTGATGAATATCTCATGCAAATCTGTTTTAAAGCCGGACTTTCTTCGAATTGTTTGAATTATCCCGAATCAAAACTATACACATTTAGGGGAACGGTTTATAAGGAACAACATAATGTACATAAAAATTAATTTTTAAATATAAAATATATATGGTAAGTTTATTGGAGGTTTTATGAATAGTGTTGGCGTTGATTTATTAATTGCATTTATAAGTTCCGGAATTGCTATTATTTATGCAATTTATGCAGCGGTTTGGGTTTCGGCAAAACCTGAGGGAACTGAAAAAATGTCTTTTATTGCAAAAGCCATTAAAGATGGAGCGATGGCATTTTTGTCAAGGGAATATCGCACCATCTCTTATGTTGCGGTTGGAATATTTATAATTATGTGGCTGTTAGGTCTAAAATCGGAGCACTTCGGTTTTTTGACAGCAATCGGCTATTTATTAGGAGCTGTTCTTTCGGCATTGGCAGGCTATATAGGAATGGTTGTAGCTGTCAAATCAAATGTGCGAACGGCTGAGGCTGCGAGAAAAGGATTGGCGTATTCCTTCAAAGTGGCTTTTACAGGCGCTTCGGTTACCGGATTTACCGTTGCCGGCTTCGGCATTCTGGGCATTGCAGCATTTTATACGGTTTCCGTTTACATTTTTCATCAGCCGGTTGAGCATGTTCTTCAAGCAATGATAGGTTTGGCATTCGGTACAAGCCTTATAAGCGTGTTTGCACGTCTTGGCGGTGGAATCTATACCAAAGCAGCTGATGTCGGTGCCGATCTTGTCGGAAAGCTTGAAGCAGGAATTCCTGAGGATGATCCCCGTAACCCTGCTGTAATTGCAGATAATGTGGGTGATAATGTAGGTGATTGCGCCGGAATGGCTGCCGATGTTTTTGAATCATTCACCGTGACGCTTGTTGCGGCAATGTTGCTCGGACATACGCTATTTGATAAATCAGGTGTTATGGGACCGGCTGCTATGTTTCCGCTTGTTGTTGCATCACTTGCGATTATTGCATCTGTGATAGGTGCATTTTTTGCGAGAATAGGAGATAAAGGGAAAGTATTAAACGGTTTTTACAAAGCTCTCACAGTTACAATTATTATTTCGCTAATCGTTGTATGGTTTGTAACAGAGCAGATGATGAGCGGTGTTGTAACATTTCGTGGTACTGTAGTTCCGGCAAGCAGTCTTTTTCTTACTGCGCTTGTAGGTGAATTGGTGGCGGTGCTGCTTCTGATGATAACCGATTACTTCACATCTGATCTTCACAAACCGGTTCAAACCATTGCTGCTGCATCTCAGACAGGTCATGCGACTAACATCATCGCCGGTCTTGCCAACGGTTTGAAGGCACCTGTACTGCCTGCTATGGTTTTTATTGCTGCTATATATTTTGCGTATGAGTTGGCAGGCTTATACGGCATAGCGATTACCGCATCTTCTATGCTTTCGCTGACAGGTATTGCAATTTCCATTGATTCTTTCGGTCCTATTTCCGATAATGCCGGAGGAATTGCCGAAATGTCAAATCTTCCCGAGGATGTTAGAGCCACAACAGATATATTGGACTCGGCAGGAAACACTACAAAAGCTGTAACAAAAGGCTTTGCAATAGGCTCAGCTGTTTTGGCCGCTCTTGTACTTTTTGCGGAATATGTACAAGCTGGACATGAGATGGGTTTCACATGGCATTTTGATCTTACCGATCCTTATGTAATTATAGGACTTCTCGCAGGCGGCATGATGCCGTTTTATTTTACAGCAAAGTCGATGGAGGCAGTTGGCGTAGCCGCTGAAGCGGTTATAAAAGAAGTTAGAAGGCAGTTCAAAGAGATAAAAGGCATTATGGAAGGCACGGCAACGCCTGAATATGAAAAAGCTGTTGATATTGTTACAAAGGTTGCCCTAAAAGAGATGATCGTACCGGGTCTTTTGCCCATAGTTCTTCCTATTGTTATCTACATATTGTTTGGTCCTATTGCTCTTGGAGCACTTTCTATCGGAGTTATTGTTACAGGATTGTTTCTCGCAATATTTATGACAACAGGCGGCGGAGCATGGGATAATGCAAAAAAAGTAATTGAAACAGGCGCTTATGGAGGAAAAGGATCCGAGGCGCATAAAGCTGCAATTACCGGTGATACCGTTGGTGATCCGTTGAAGGATACGGCAGGTCCGGCAATTAATCCTATGATTAAAGTTACCAACATTATTGCAATATTGATAATATTATCAGGGCTATAAAATGAACACTATCAAAAAGGGAGCTCTTATTTACAAAGGAAAGGCAAAGGATGTTTTTGAAACAAACAACCCGGACAAGGTTATCATGTATTTTAAAGATGATGCCACTGCATTTAACGGCAAAAAGCACTCTGTTATTGAGGGAAAAGGTAAACTTAATCTCAGATTGTGCAAAACATTTTTTGAGTTTTTGAAAAATAAAATTCCAATGGCATACGAGGAAACTATCAATGAGCGGGAAATGCTGCAGAAGAAAGTCCAAATTATTCCGCTTGAGGTGGTTGTGAGAAACAAAATCGCAGGCAGCCTTGCGAAACGGTTTGGAAAAGAGGAAGGAAGTAATCTGCCATTTCCGATGATAGAATATTTTTATAAAGATGATGCTCTTGATGATCCGCAGATAATAAAAAATCAGATTGCGGCATTTAATATAGCGAATAAGATTGAGATGCAGAAAATTGAAGATATGGCATTAAAGATTAACACGCTTTTAAAATATTTTTTGTATGTTAGAGGAATAACATTGGTTGATTTTAAGGTTGAATTTGGAAGATATTATGATGATATTGTGCTTGCCGACGATATAACACCCGATGGAGCAAGACTTTGGGACATCAAAACAGAAACGGTTTTTGATAAAGATCGTTTCAGACGCAATCTCGGAGATTTGATAGAAGGCTACAATATAATAGCGGATCGGATCGGAGCGTAATGAGAGTAAGAGTAAATATTATGCTTAAACCTGATATTCTTGATGCTGAGGGCAAGGCAATAGAGGAAGTTATTAAAAGAGCCGGATATAACAAAATAGCAGGCGTAAGAGTTAGCAAATCTATTGATATGGATATCAATGCTGATGAAAAAGCAGCGCTTGATATTGCAGGCGACATTGCCGGCAAACTTCTTATCAATCCTGTAATACATAATGTGAAAATTAGGAATTTGAATAATTAACTCTACCTTACGCAACCATTAGCGGCAATAGAGTGTTTTGAAGTGCAAGGAAAATCTATTCTCGCCACTGCGAGCGAAGCGCAGGCAACCTAAAGCGTTTGAGACTGCTTTGGTTAAATCTCTCCTCGCAGTGGCAGAGCGGGTTTATATTGTGTGAAAAGCTCTAAGTCAAAGAAATGGGAAAAAGGTAGAATAAGCTAAATTTATGCTCTCAAATGGGATATAAAAATTATACTGTTTTTAGATAAAAAGTTAAACTTTTACGGTAACACTTGTTTAGATATCTTCAGTATCTTGGAGGTTTGCAGCAAGTTATGAAAAAACGATTTGGGATAATAAGCTTTCCCGGTTCTAATTGCGATAGAGATTGCGAATATGCAGTAAAATTAGCAGGAGCAGATCCCGTTATGATATGGCATGAAGATGATAATCTTCATGCCAGCGATTGCATTATTATACCGGGAGGCTTTTCATACGGTGATTATTTAAGAAGCGGAGCGCTTGCTTCGGTTTCGCCTGTTATGAACCTGATATCACAATTTGCCGATAATGGCGGCTTAGTGATAGGAATATGCAACGGTTTTCAAATATTGGTAGAGGCAAAACTGTTGCCTGGAGCTTTGATGCTGAATGAATCTCTTAGGTTTATTCATAAAACCGTTTACGCAAAAGCCGTTAAAAAGACGCCATTTACATATCTTATTGATAATGATTCCGTTTTGAAAATGCCGATTGCCCATAAAGAGGGGCGCTACTATTCAGATGAAGCTTACGAAACGGTTTTTCAATACTGCGGACAAGACGGCACAGTATCTGATATGTATAATCCAAATGGTTCCATTGGTGCAGCAGCAGGCATTGTAAACAAAAACGGTAATGTTTGCGGCATTATGCCTCACCCCGAAAGAGCATCGGAGACAATTCTCGGAAGTGATGACGGAATTATGATTTTTAAATCAATGATCGCGTGGCTTGAACGACGATAAAAATGCGTAAGCTTTTTTTTATATTGAGCGTACTGTTGCTGGCAAGCTGCGGCTATAAGACAAATCCTCTTCCTCCTCAGGCAAGCATAAAAACGATTAGCGTTATCAGCAACACAGACAAATCGGCTCTGCCTGATATTATAAATGCAAACTCCGGAGATTACAGCAATACATTTAACACGGCAAATACTCCAAATCCGCTGGTTATGAAAATGATCAAGCCCACTAATACTGCATAAGGTCCTTGCAGGCGGTAAGGACTCGGTAATGTTTTTAAAGCCAGAACATAAAGAAAACCGAGAACAATCGGTAAAAGCAAAGCGTTCATAATCTGAACTGTAATACTGAGAGTAACCAGATTAACTCCGGATATTACCAAAAGTCCTCCCAAAACAATACCGATAGTGTAAATAATATAAAACCAGGGTGCTTTCAAAGGAGAATGCTCAAGTGAATGGCGATATCCTGTGACTTCACCCAATCCCCAGGCTGTTGCCAGCGAAACTACTATTGCTGCTACCATTGCGGCCCCAATCATACCCAAACCAAAAAATATAACTCCAACTGTTTCTCCTAAAAACGGAGTGAGAGCATGCGTGATCTGCTGCACGGTATCCAGAGATTCGCCGGGGTTACTTTGACCCAGCGTGGCAGCAGCAGCCATCAAAACTGCAGCCATTATTACCTGAGTTATTACCGCTCCCCATGCCGTGTCCCAACGAGCTGCACGCAGATTGCGAATTGTTAGTCCTTTATCCACCACTGCAGACTGCTGATAAAAAATCATCCATGGCATAATAACCGCTCCTACATTCGCTGCGGCAAGATACAGGTAGTCAGGGTTTTTCCATGGAATTTGCACGAGTCCGGCTAAAATTTCAGAAGGTCGGGGATGTGCCCATACTGCTACAACAACGAAAGCAAGTTCAAAGCTGCCCACCAGTATGGCAATTCGTTCTACCGAACGATATGATCCTGTCCAGGCCACTACGGATAAGAAAACTACGGCCATTCCCACACTAAGCCAAAGAGGTATTCCGAATAGTAATCCAACCCCGCCTATGCCTGCAAATTCAGTGACCAGTGCACCTACACTCGCAACTACCAAAGTGCCGACTGATATCCATGCCCAGCCTTTTCCAAAATGTTCGCGAATCAATTCGCCATGCCCTTTGCCGGTAGCCAAGCCAAGCCGCACAGCCAATTCCTGCACTACATATAAAACAGGAATCAGTACAATCTGCAAAAGAAGTAATTTGTACCCCCACATAGCTCCGCTTTGAGCGGCAGTAACCACACTGCCGGCATCAGTGTCAGCCAGCATGACAACTAAACCAGGACCAATTATAGCAAGAAAGCCTACTAATCCTCGCCGCCGTATTTGCGGTTGTTTTCTATTCATATTCCTTTTTCCACTCCCTGCGGTTGTTTTTTTCCGGTGCTGCACAATATGCACATCCATCCATTAAAATCTCCTATCAAACTAATATCTGTTCATATATAGTAGGATGTTTTAAGTCTATGTCAACTGCTCTTGCTCTATTTGAAAATGACTTTGATTTGCTTTATCAAGATTAATGATACCCCCAACAGATGCCATATTTAGAAAAATTATTGATTAGGGAAGTAAGACTTGACAAACGTATTTTATTGTATATTTTTGTATAAAGAGTATAATATTATCGGGCGGAGTCTATAATCTTTTTAAAAGTATGACAGCTAATGAACAGGCAGGATACAATAGGGCTTATAGAGCAAAATAAAGAGGAGTTTTATGCAGCTGAAACATCACATAATAGGAGTAGATATAGGCAGTCACAGCATAAAGATCGTCAATCTAAAAAGGATTAAAGACGAAACAGTTGCAGTAATTGCCGTTGAAGAAGTATATCCTAACGATTTTGAGCTTGCAGGCAGTGATTCAAAATTACTCTCAAATTTTATTAAATCCATATTCAAAAAAAATAAAATAAAAACAAAAAATATTTGTACATCTTTGCACGGCAACGATGTTATTGTAAAGCATATTACCATGCCATCGGTTGATCGCTCTGAATTGCAGCAGGCTGTAACATGGGAAGCGGAACAATATATACCGTATGATATAAAAGAAGTAAACATAGGTTTTCAGCTCCTTCCGTCTGATGATGGTTCAAAAACTGAACTTCTTATTGCTGCATCGAAGAAAGAGATAATTGAGAAGCAGAGAAACATAATTAAAGGTGCAGGGTTAAAAAGTGAAATTATTGATGTTGATAGTCTTGCCATAGCAAACTGTTTTGAACAGAATTATGAAACATCAGGCATGAAATATCTTCTTGATATAGGCTATAGCTACTCTAAGTTTAATATTATAAATAACGGTATGACTTTGTTTACAAGGGATGCGCCAATCGGTGTATCCGAATTCATCACCGGCTTATCGGATAGTTTATCAATTGATGCGGCGGCATCGGAAAAGATGCTTCGAGATTTTAATGTTGATAATAAGGATCAAGAAGATTATGAAAAAATCAGGGGACTGATTGAAGAAGGTTTTGAAAAGATATTGGCATCGGTTATAAGCTCTTCCATAGAGTTTTTTTCAAAGGACAAAGGAGGTTCTTCGAGACATAAGCTGCCTTTGTATGTTTCGGGAGGGGGTGCTCTCATCTCTGGAATTTTGCAATATTTTGAAGAAAAACTTGATAGCGAAGTCGAATTGTTAAATCCGTTTAGTCGTATTTCCGTTGATCTGTCTAAAATTAATCTATCGATAATAAAAGATAGAGAAGCGATATTTGCAACCGCAGTCGGTTTAGGATTGAGAGGCATATTATGATACTCATAAATCTAATAGAACAGAAAAAAAAGCAGGTTAAAAGAATTAGTTTCTCGTTTTCTGTTCTATTAATATCAACAATATTAATAGAAATAGTTGCATTTGCAGGCCTATATTTTTATCAGCATTCGGTTATGTCATCATTAAATACGCGGAGAATCGGTCTTCAAAAGGTGGCGCTGCTTGTTAGTCATCTTAAAAAGGAAAAAATAGCTGTGAATAGAAAAATAACTGCTATTGAAAGCCTTCAGGATATTAAGTATAACGACCTTTATTTTATGAATCGATTTGGATGGTCACTTTCACCTGACATATGGATAACAACACTCACAAAAAAGAAACATACGACTGTTTCAGGAAAAGCCTTTTCTTATAGTGCCGTAGCCAAATATATGGTATCTCTTTCAAAGATCGGCAAATTTAAAGATGTCGCTTTTTCAGGTAATGGATTGTTTAAGTCGGGAGGCAGTGTGAAAAACCCGATAGTATCTTTTAAAATAGGGTTCAAATAAGATGGCAAACCAATTTTCGGAATCTTTAAATGAATCACCGGTACTTCAAAAAATTATTATTATGTTTGCAATAATAGTTGCGCCGATATATTTTTATACACACTATAGCTACAACCCCAATGCATCAAGAATAAGCAAGGTGTTTAACCAGATAGTCAAACTTCAGGCGGCAAGCAATAGGCTTCCGTTAGTTAGAAAACGGTTGGTAGAATACAAGCAGCAACTTAATGAATTGTCTAAAAGCTTGCCTAATAAGAAGGAAATACCAAACCTTGTGAATAAAATTGTAAGGCTTGCTTACAAAAACGGTATTATTGTTAATCGATTTAATCCTTCTCTCAAACATACAGGCAAATTTTATAATACAGTCAACATTAATCTGGATCTTTTTTCTAATTATTCATCTTTGGGGAAATTTATAAGCGATTTATCAAACGAGAAGCGGCTCATAGTGCCTGGCAGCATAACAATAAGAAATGCAAAGACAACTGCTTCAAAGAGGGTTATCGCACATATATCTTTGCAGTTAAGCACATACTATTTTAGCAAGCATCAAAAATGAAGTTTCGCATAATTATACCAATCACTGTTATATTAATATATAGTTGCGTTAGTTTAACAAACTTATTTGCAAAGCCTATAAACAGCATTTCTATGCAAAAAAGTTTTGTTTATAATGGAAGAGACCCATTTCTTAATCTTGAAAAACTGAATAAACTGAGCAATGAAAAGAAAAGTTTAAAAAGCAACATCAGCAAAAACGAAATTACAGCACGCATACAATCGATCTCCGTTCTCGGTTTGATGGTTGGCAAGCTCGGCAAAAGAGCTATTATATCTTCTAATGGAAATATCAACATTGTTAAAGTAGGCGAGAAAATCGGAAAAAATGCAAAGGTTGTTGCTATTGGCGATTCATCAATTACAATTGAGGGTACATATAAAGTAAAAGGAAAGTTAGCTTCGGTGTCACTTAAATTGAAACTCAATGCTCCCTGAAACGGGCCTGTTTTAATAATGAATCGGAAATTGACCGTTTTAGGGAAATTTTTTCCCTGCTTTTTGAAAATATCATAGAATGATTATTGCTTCGTTTACTTACAAAGGAGGAAACTTATGAACCTAAATAAATTTAATTATAAGAATAGGACTCTACCATATTTTTGGTTTTGTTTTTTATTTATATTCTGTTTAATTTTGATATCACCAAATTTGTATGCAGCTTCCTTTCATAAAACTGAAATTGTTTTGGGAAAAACAATAAAAAACAGCGTACATAAAAAAGCGCTAAAACTATACGGCATTAAAATAACCGATTTAGAAACATCATCGGTTATTGATTTTTACGGAGATGGAAAAGTTTCAGCAACATGGTTTACCTTATCAAAGGGCGACAGACTGGTAGTAAATCTTAAAGGAATAAGACATTTTCTTAACGATAGGAATAAAAATGAGGCGATAAGGTCAAAACATATTAGGCGAATCAGTTATGCATTTCGCAGAATAAACGGCGCCAGATATCTTAGAATAGTTTTCAGGCTAAATTATAAGCCTAAATCAATTCGTTTACGAAGAGTCGGTAATGCTGCCGAATTGATTGTACGAATGAAAAACAGACTGCCTTCAAAAACGCTTGTTAAAGAGATTGTTTTTCTAAATAAAAAGGATTATGAACAAGTTATGATAAGGACAAATCGCCCTGTTAGATGGAAAAAATCTCTAAAAAATGAAGAAATTAAACTGACGCTGCTTGATTCCACCCTTTCAGGCAGCGCTAAAACAGATCAGTATTTCTACAATAAATTAGTTTTAATAAACAGTATAACCGCAAAGAGGGATGGAAATAACTCTGTTGTTGATATATTGCTAAGACGGCACAGTTTTGCTCATTTTTCTAATGATAAAACCCATATATATATAACCCTGATCAATGCTGAGAAATCGGTTAAAACGGTTATACTTAATAGTGCTGCTGCAAAACAAAAGAGAAAAACAAAATTTCATCGATACAACGGAAAACGTGTAACGATTAATGTGAGAAATGCCGATGTAATTGATGTGCTGAGAATGTTAGCAAATGTCAGCAAACTAAACATTATTGCCGATGATTCGGTGAAAGGCAAGATTACTATTCAAGTAAAAAATATTCCATGGGATCAGCTGCTTCATCTTTTGCTTATACAGAAAGGGCTTGAAGAAGAAAGAGTTGGGAATGTTATACGCATTGCACCGGCAGGCGTTATGGAAAAAGAGAGAAAGCAAAAGCTTGCCTCTATTAAGGCTAAAGAGAAATTATTGGCAATTGAAAAGCCTGTAATAGGAACTGTGCCGTTAAGCTATATAAAGGCGGCGCAAGCTGTTTCTATAGTAAAAAAGATAGTTTACGGCGGGAAATCTCAAAGCGGTTTCATTATTGCCGATAAGGCTAACAATGCACTAATATATTCGACAACTGAAAAGAATGTTGTTAAAATTAAAAATGCCGTCAAATTAATTGACAAGAGGAAGCCGATTATTGAGATTGATGCAAGAATAGTAGAAGTTGCAAAATCCAGTGAGAAAAATTTTGGAATCCAGTGGGGAGGAAATCTTGTTGCAGGAAGTAAGATTTTGGGCAGCAAAATTAATGTCGCTGCCGGAGGAAGCAGCACTGGTATTGGATCACTTGGTACAACGGCTTCTACGGGTGATAATTACATAGTGAGCCTTCCGGGGACTAACCCGTTAGGTGCCATAGGTCTTGCAATCGGCAATATAAGCAATACATATAATCTTGGGCTCAAAATATCTCTTGGTGAAATTGACGGATATACAAAAACTATCTCAACACCTAAGATCATTACTCTTGATAATGAGAAAGGGACCATTGAGCAAGGTGTTCAAATACCTTATACTATAGCCGGCACCAATAATAGTCCGCCGACAACAGATTTCAAAGCAGCAAATTTAGAGCTTGATGTAACGCCTCATATAACCGCTTCAGGAACAATACTTCTTAAGATAAAAGCTAGCAAGGATACGCCGACTATCGTTCCGGGCGCAACTGCTCCGGCTATTAATACAAATCAAATTACGTCTAATGTAATTGTGAAAAATAACAGCACAATAGTTCTCGGAGGTGTTTTTTCTAAAACTGATAAAAACAACACCTCAGGCATACCCGGTCTTTCAAAAATACCTCTTTTGGGATGGCTTTTTAAAAATAAGAGTGAATCACATCCGAGAGATGAGCTCCTGATATTTGTAACAACGCATGTCGTCAAAAACTATTGATAATAATGCTGCAATAACTAACCGCAAGGCTTACCATAATTATATAATTCTTGAAAAATATACAGCTGGGATTGTTCTTCTTGGTTCTGAAGTAAAATCGATACGGTTACACAAAGCATCGCTAACAGACGGGTATATCTATATTGTTAAAAATGAACTATTTTTGCACGGTCTTCACATATCCTGCTATATCAACACGGGAAATTTTATACCTGATCCGGACAGAGATAGAAAACTGCTGCTTCATAAAAAGGAAATTTCAAAAATTGCATCAAAAGTTAAAAAAAGAGGGTTGACAATAATACCGATTAAACTATATTTCAAGAACGGTAAAGTAAAGGTGGAATTATCTCTTGCCAAAGGGAAAAAGCTGTACGACAAACGCGAAGATCTAAAGGCAAAGGAGCTGGAAAGGGATCAAGCGTTAATTCGAAAACAGTGGAGGGGGTGATTGGACTTGACAGGAATAAATGAAGATAGCAGCATGCCGAGGCCGTGCCGACTCGTTAAATAGGTACAAAATTATAAACGCAAACGAAAATAATTCTTACGCGTTAGCTGCCTAAGGGCGGCTAAGGAATTGCAATCAACTTAACCTTCTGAGGTCTTTGCAGTTCCTAACTAAAAGGAAGGCGGCCTTACATATATTGATTCTCAAATGTTAGGTTTGTATATAAGAATCAAAGATACTAAAGGTTTGTCATCTTAAACATAGTATCTTTTAATAAAAGCTGACTAAGCATGTAGAAACGATCCGGTAGTTATTCACTGGACGCGGGTTCGATTCCCGCCACCTCCACCAATTTAATTTTTTTTTCACAAAAAGGCGGTATAATCCATTTCTAAATTGGCAAGAATAGGACATTTCTAAATTGGTTTGACACTTTGATACCGCAGCTTGACTTATCTATTTTATACTGTAATAATAAAAAGCACTTTGTAATTGAATTTTGCAGGAATACATTATATAATTTTTCTGAGGAGGCTTTTATATGTCAAAACAAAAAATATTTAGTATTATGAGGAACAAATTTCTAATTTTATTCATACTGATGTTATCAAGCTTTTATTTGACCGCCTGCGGTGCTCCAAGCGCACCCGCTACTACCGGAACCGGCAGCAGCACAGGAACCGGAACTACCGGAGCAACATTTACCGTCGGCGGAACGGTATCAGGATTGAATTTAGGTCAATCGATTACCCTTCAGAATAACAGCGGTGATGATCTAACCGTCAGCGCAAACGGACTGTTTACATTTGCCGCACCTGTCAATGATAAATCCACATATAATATAGGCGTAAGTACTCAACCTGCAGGAGAAACCTGCTCGGTTCTAAATAACAGCGGAACGATAAATAGCAGCAGCATAGTTAATGTTGCGGTTAATTGCATTGATACAACCTCAGGCATACCATATTCGATTAGCGGAACGGTATCGGGACTAACAGAAATAGATAATAGCGTTGTATTAAAAATTGGTGATGGAAGCGGCAACAATTTAGGAAGTACAACAATTAAATATAATAGTACCGATGCTACTGCTTCTCCGGTTTCACCTGTTCCGTTTACTTTCCTAACATCTTTTGCAAACGGATCTCAATATGCTGTAACTGTTGGCAGTGCTTCAAATGGAAAAACCTGCTCGGTTCTAAATAGCAGTGGAACAATAGACAGCAGTAACATAGTTAGCGTTGCAGTTAATTGTATTACTACAACTGCCGGAAAACCATATTCGGTTAGCGGAACAGTATCAGGGCTGACACAGCTGAGCGATAGTGTTGTATTAAAAATTGGTGATGGAGCCGGCAACAATTTAGGAAGTACAACGATTAAATATAATAGTCCCGATGCTACTGCTTCTCCGGTTTCACCTGTTCCGTTTACTTTTCCCATATCTTTTGCAGATAGTTCGCAATATGCTGTAACTGTTAGCAACGCTTCAAATGGAAAAACCTGCACAATATCTAATGCCAGCGGAACTATAGATAAAAGCAATGTTGTCAGTGTATATGTGGTGTGTCAATAGAATAGAGATAGACATTTATTCCCAAGCTTCGGTTTGGGAATAAACTTGGAGTCGGATACTGTCTTAAGAGGCTGTTGATAAAGCCCTATTTGTCATTACAAGTACCGAAAAGCGCATGGCGATCCTTTTATTGCCAATGTTTTTTTGAGATTGCTTCGTCGCTCCACTCCTCGCAATGTTCCATATTAAAGTCAAGCACTTTTACAACTTTTCTCAAATCTTTTTTCTACAAAATTAGCATCAAATGCTAACCTGCTTTTCAATACTCCAAATGC
>VAPE01020676.1_pt1 | contig 24485 bp, 14 predicted proteins | sample 3393911 | NCBI WGS metagenome assembly VAPE01 (sample SAMN08290436, study PRJNA428436) | hydrothermal vent metagenome | isolation source: Deep-sea hydrothermal vent chimney | place: Atlantic Ocean: South-mid Altantic Ridge
AAATAGAGCATACAACTCTCACGCTGAGAGAGGGAGTTGTCGATTTGTCTGAAACTCAATTTTTGAGGAACCAGCCCGAAAGAGAACCCGCACGGCAATGAACCGAAATTTGCATTTACTTTCTGACTAAAAATGTGGGTGGTGACCGGTTGCGACATAATTCCTTCTAACCGGAGTTCCCCGGCTTTTTCCTCTAAGATGTTTCTCATTTTGGCCATGAGATGAAATCCTCTGTAACCCGGGGTAACCACTGCCTGCCCACTTTCGACAATGCAACCGAGTGAAGGTCGCTCAAGTGCATAATGGCCGACCACTTCATCTCTTTTTTTATCATAACAAACCACCGAGATAAGCCGTCCGCTTTTATTCAAATCTGTAATTTTTCCGGGATAATACATGTCCTCGTTCGGATAAGTGTATCCGTATGCTCTGTAGATAGTTCTTGCGATTTTTATGGCATCGGTTTCTTTAAATGGTCTTATTTCTATATCGTTAATGTCCGAAACAGACTCTTCTTTCTTCTCTTTTTTACCTTTTAGAATGGTAATAATGTCTTTTTTTGGTAGTCCGAACGAAAGCCGGAACTCTTTTCCTTTATAACCATGATTTACCCACTCTACATTATCAACATACTGTTTTATTAAAAACAGCTCCATACCTTCCGTATTCAACAAACTGATGTCTGCTTCCGGATGATACTCTTTTGCCAAAGAACTGTCAAAAGGCAACCCCTTATCAAAAAAAGAGAGTTTAAAATAAAGGTTATTGACTTTTGTGGTAATCCGGATACGTGATGTCTCTCCGGGGGAAAAGGAGTTCTTAATGACATGCAAAAAAGCCTCTTCAGAAACCAGTTTCAACCGCTCCAGCAAGCTGTCAGGCAGTTTACAGACCTTTGCGCTTTCCACAACAAAAGATTGTAGAACGAAAAGCATTTCTATTTTATTGGGTATTCGTAGCGTATTCATAAGCGCATCCCCTTAATAATAATTTCAACTGACTACTTCTTTGAAAAGGTTTTCAGTAACAGACAGGCAAATTTAACATTTATTTGCCTGAATGGCAAAAGGATGGCAAAAATTTCCCTGAAAGGAGAGTATTTTATTTCAGCTAAGCCGACCGGCACCTCTAATACATAGTGGGAAAGGTGAAAACAGAGAAGCTAACCCATCTCAAAGATATCCTGCTGCTTGTAAGATATAATTATTCATTTTACTCTTCATGTGACGGTTTTTGTACTTTTGCCTTTTCGCCTTTTAGAAGAAGGAAATTAAAACCAAAAGAAGAATGAAAGAGAAAAAGGTAGCCATCATAGGTGCCGGCATTACAGGGCTGGTTACCGCTTATTATTTGAAGAAAGCGGGTATTGCTTTCCGGATTTTTGAAAAGACTGCACATATCGGGGGGGTGATTGAAACCTGCGAGAAGGACGGTTTTGTTTATGAGAGAGGTCCCAACAGCGGTGTTTTGGCCAATGTAGAGACCGTGGAGTTTTTTGAGAGTTTGGGTGACCACTGCAAGTTGGAGATTGCCGATGCTTCTTCTGCCAAACGGCTGATATGGAAAGGAGGGAAGTGGTATGCACTGCCTTCCGGCTTTGTGGGGGGAATTACTACACCACTCTTTAGTATCAAGGATAAGCTGCGGCTGCTTGGAGAACCCTTCCGGAAAAAGGGAACCGACCCAAACGAAACCCTTTCACGGCTTGTCATCCGTAGAATGGGACAGAGTTTTCTGGATTATGCCATCGATCCGTTTATTCTTGGAATTTATGCCGGCGACCCGGCCTATATCGTCCCCAAATATGCTCTTCCTAAACTTTATCAGCTGGAGCAGGATTACGGAAGCTTTATTGGAGGTGCCATCAAAAAGAGCCGGAAGAAGAAAAGTCCATCGGAAAAAAAAGTCACCCGTGAAATTTTCTCCATCGAAGGAGGTTTACAACGGCTTACCGAAACCCTTACTGAGATAATAGGGTTGGAAAACATCGAGCTGGAATGTGACGCTGTTTTTGTTGAAAGAACAGCGCAGAATTATCGTGTCCATTTTAAAAACCGGCAGGAAGATTTTACTCATTCGGTAAGTACCATCAACGGCGACGGATTGCCGCAACTGTTTCCCTTTGTGGAAATGAAACACTGGACTCCCATTGTAAGCCTGAAATATGCAAAGGTTACCGAAGTGGCCATCGGATATAAAAAATGGAAAGGTATTTCGCTGGATGCCTTTGGAGGATTAATTCCTTTTAAAGAAAAGAGGAATATCCTTGGGGTTTTGTTTATGTCGAGCCAGTTTAAAAACAGAGCTCCCGAAGGTGGTGCGCTACTGACGACCTTTGTCGGCGGAATGCGAAAACCCGAACTGGCAGATTTGAAGGGAGATGAGCTATTCAGACTGATAAAAAAAGAGTTAGAAATAACAATGGGGGTGAAAGACTTGGAACCGGATATGCTTCAGTTCTCCATGCACAGGCGTGCTATTGCTCAATATGGTACTGACTCGGAGGCACGCTTTCGTGCCGTTGCTGACATCGAACTACAACATAAGGGAATATATCTCGGCGGAAGCATCCACGATGGTATTGGTATGGCCGACAGAATAAAACAGGCTCATTTTATGGCAGAAGACATCATTCTTAATTAGTGGTTATTCGTGTATCTTTTGGCGGAAAATAGCAAATAACAATTTACCAAAAATCAAATAAATACCAAATTCGAAAAATCAATTTTCAAACAGAAATCCAATTGTTTGGTTTTTTGATATTGCTGATTAGAATTTATCCGCCCGGATGAATCCATTCGGACGGGTTTGGGTTTTGTGATTTTGAATTTGTCTTTTCTGGTTTATCCGGGTTAGGCACTTCAAACTTTAGGCACTTCTAACTTCCCCTCTGTTATTTATATTACTTTAATATTGGCTGTTCGGTGTTCCATTCGGGAAAATTATTATTAATTTAGCAGTACGTAAATCCAAAAAATTAAAAATCAGGTAACAATGAAAAAGCAGGTTGTACTTAACGTGGTTTGTCCTTTTTGTCAACACTCGCTTATGGATGAAGAGGTGGAAATCAAGGGGCTTCCCAGCGTTTATTTAAATATCCGGTCGGAAGAAAGTGATAAGGGATCGGTTCATCTTTGCGCGGCATTTGAATGTTTTGAACATCAAAAGGATATGCCGGTAACGCAGGGCGAAGTTGTGGGCTTCTGCTGTCCTTACTGCCACGCCGAATTACTTACCCCGGAAGTTTGTCAGGTTTGTAATGCCCCCATGGTGGAGATGGGGCTGGCCGCCGGCGGATATGTCAGAATTTGTTCCCGTTTTGGATGTTTTAACCATTTTCTCTCTCTTTCTGACCAGGAAAGTGTACACGAAATAGCACACTGATTATTATGATTGTTCAGATGGATTATGATTTCTTAGATGTATGAATTTTTTCATCAGTGACCCATTAACATCATAATAAATCAGTAGAGTCAGTCCAATCAGTGTACCATTAACATACTATTCATGTTTCTTCAGATACTTATCCAGAACTTTAAAAAGATCCGCCTTTCGTGTAGGCTTACGCAGAAATGCCGTACAACCGGCTTTTTGAGCCTCTTCCTGATTTTCCAATGCCGTATAGGCTGTTTGGGCTATCACCGTTAAACCGGGGTTTTGTTTTTTTATCAGGCGGGTAGCTTCAAGTCCGCTCATTCCGGGCATTTTAATATCCATAAGAACCAAATTGATTTCCGGATATTTTGTGCAAAGGGACACTGCTTCTTTCCCGTTAATGGCATGTAAGACGCTCATATCAAACTGGTATTTTTTCAGGAGGATCTCCAGATATTGGTAATTTACCTCTTCGTCTTCCGTTACCAAAACTGTGATATTTTCCCGCCTTTTTTCTTCGTCTTCTCCTGCAACACTGGCTAATTCCGGATGAACAGGCTGGTAAGGAATTTCTATAAAAAATGTGGAGCCTTCTCCTTTTTTAGATTCCAGCCGTATTTTACCGTTTAGCAACTCTACATTCCCTTTCACAATAGAAAGGCCGAGTCCCAGCCCTCCCGTGCTTCGGGTCAGCCTTTTATCTTCTTGCGAAAACTGCTCAAAAATAAGTTCACGTGCTTTTGGACTTATGCCTATGCCTGTATCTTTGACATAAAATATCAACTTATCTCCTTTCCGTGTATAGCCCATTTCCACATAGCCCTGCTGGGCAAATTTCAGCGCGTTTTCAAGCAGGTTATCGATTACTTTATGTAATTTCTCGCCATCGACATAAACGTGAGCAGCTTTGTCAGACAAGCCTTTTTTAATATACAGTGACAAACCCTTATTTTTAGCTACTTTGTCAAATTCCGAAAAACATCGGAAAAGCAATTCATTGATATTTATCTCCCGATCCACCTTTTTCACCTGATGAGTCTGAAGTTTTGAAATTTCCAGAATTTCGTCAATGATGTGCAGCAGCTGCCGGGTGCTGTTTTGGATAACCTGTACATAATTTTTCCTTGATTCCGAGCTTAGCTCATCGTCCTCAAGCAGCGAAGCAAAGCCGATGATCCCATTCATGGGGGTACGGATCTCGTGTGACATATTGGCCAGGAACTCACTCTTTAACTTATTACTTTCTTCGGCTTTTAGTTTTGCCTTTCGCAGTTCGGCCTCCATCTCCTTATGGTTAGTAATATCCTCTTTAACAGCAATATAGTGCGTTATCTCACCTTTTTCATTTTTGACCGGAGAGATACTGACCAACTCCCAATATAAACTTTGGTTTTTTCTTCGGTTAATTACTTCGCCCTGCCACTCTTTACCGGAAGTGATGGTTGACCATAGCTTCTTATAAACGCTGTCGGGCATCTTCCCCGATTTTAGAATACGTGGATTCTGTCCCAGTGCATCTTCAGCACTATAGCCGCTTACCGCTGTAAATTTCTTGTTTACGTACTGAATCTTTCCATCCAGGTCGGTGATTATAATGGATGCCGGGCTTTGCTCCACCCCCAGCGAAAGTTGTCTGATTTTTTCTTCGGATTTTTTACGCTCACTGATGTCGCGGATGATGCTCATGACAAAATTCTCACCACCAATTTCTACAATTCCTGAACTTAAGTCCACGGGAAAATCCCTTCCGGTTTTGTCGCATAAAACTATTTCAGATTCAATATTCTTCTCATTTATCAGCCTATCCCACAACCGATCCCTTTGTTTCTTCGAAATGGAGGATGCCGTCAGTTCAGATACCTTCATTTGTAACAGCTCCTCTTGAGAAAACTTCAGGGTGTTGAACATTTTTTCGTTGGCTTCCACAATATTACCCTCCATATCACAGAGGAAAATTGCGTTACCGGCTTGTTGCATAAGCGTTTTATACCGCTCATTGCTGCTTTTCAATTGTAAAACGGCTTCTTTTCGCTCAATGAAAATGGCTAACTGATTAGAAATAAAATGGAGCAACTCTTCATCTCTTTTCGAAAACGCATGAGGATTCTCATCATGCATGATAGCCATAACACCAATAAATTTATTTTTGTTTATCATGGGGATTCCCATCCACACAGCGTGATAAGGGCCTATTTTCTCCAACTTTTCTGCTTCCTCCAGTTTTTTAAACCGGGTTTTGGTTATTACCAACAATTCCTTTTTATGCCTAACATATTCAACCAGCCCGTTTATGGAATCGGGTAGAATATCCGGATAGACGGTATTCTTTTTGTCTCGCTCATAAGGAAAAGTGTAAAGATGTTTTTTGGCATCATACAGAGCCATATAGCCATTGCTAAAGTCAACGATTTGTTCGATAATTTCAAAGACTTTTTTCAGAAAGTTCTCCAGCTTCTCCTCTGAAGCAGCAGCATGGGAGATGCCAAAAAGTACTTTTTGGCGTAATGCGGTTTCCTGTTTTTCTTTTTCCATAGCAATGTGAAACAAGGCATAGGAAATGTCGCCGGAAACCTCGCGGAAAAGGTTTTCCTCCTCTTCGTTCACAACAATATTCTGAGGGACACTGATGGTTATAACACCAAATTTCTTTTCCTGATAAACCAGCATTTTGCTTAATGTAAAGCTGAAGGGATGGGCTTTACCCAGAGGACACAGGATCTCTGTTTTGCTATTGTGGGCAAGCGTAACAATCCCACTGGATTTGTTAGCTTGTACCACACAAGGTGGCCATTGCCCGTTGCGCAGGCTTTTTTCCAGCAGTTTAAAATCCTTTGGGTTTATTCCGGAAAAAGCGTTGATGTTTCCCAGTTTTCCTTCTTCGTCGAATAGTGATATCCAGGAAGATACATAACTCTGCTCGCTGGTAAACATTTCACAGGCTTGTTGTATGAGCTTTTGCTTATCGGTTTCACGAGTAATCAGCTGATTGATATTCCGGATTGCTTTTAAAATACGGTTTAGATGTCGCACGGTATGGTCGGCGAGCTGTTTTTCATATTCTGTCTTCTTCAGTGCAATGGCTCTTTTCACTGCTTCACCAATCCGGGTGATATGCTCTTTAATGACATAGTCATCTGCCCCGGCTTTCATGCATCTTACCGCCGTAGCTTCGTTTGTGGAACCGGTTGTGATGATAAAAGGCAGAAGTGGTTTTTCTTTGTTTTTGATCTGCAATGCTTCCATGCCATCGAATGCCGGCAGGGCATAATCGGAAATAATGATGTCGTAAGGCTTTTTTATCTCAGCTAAATACTCTTCTCTGGTTTCGATAACAGTCAACGTAAAATCGTCAAAACTTTTAGATAAAGCTATCTCCAGCAACTTTGCATCGGCGGCATTGTCTTCCAGTAATAAAATGGTCAATTGTTTTTTCATAACTTTTGTTGTTTGTCTGTTTTTGGTAATGTGAAAAACAATGTTGTGCCATTTCCCGGCTGGCTTTTCGCCCAAATTTTTCCACTATGCCGGGTAACAATACGTTTGGCAATGGCTAAACCAATACCCGTTCCTTCAAATTCTTTTTTAGAATGTAACCGGCGAAATGCATCAAACATCTTTCCGGCGGATTTTTCATCAAAGCCCACACCATTATCTTTTATGTAAAAAATGATTTCATTGATATTTTCATCCTTGCCAATGCCCATTTCCACACGGGGATAGGGCTCATTAGCCGAATATTTCAAGGCGTTGGAAAGCAGGTTGGCCATGAGCTGCTTTATGAGGCTGTAGTCAGCATAGACCATCGGAAGTTCACGGATTTCAAGCCTGGCGTACGGTAGGTTATACTGTTTTTGTTGCTCTGTAAAAATAGATTGTGCGAGAGGAGCCAAATCAAATTCGACAAAGTTCAGGTTTTTACTTCCGGTACGTGAGAGTTGCAACAGCGCATCAATAATCTCTGCCATCCGGTCAGTCTCCAGGAGAATGTCGTCTGTCAGTATTTTTCCTTCCCGGTCAAAGTTAGCATAATAATCTTCTTTTAGAATGGTTGTGAACCCGTGAATAGCTCGCAAAGGTGCTTTCAGGTCGTGTGATACGGAATAGGAAAAAGCCTCCAGCTCGTGGTTCAGGTTTTGTAAAGTGTAATTTGTATTACCCAGCTTCTGCTGAACCATCTGCATATCGTTCAGTAGATTAGATAAGTCCTGCTGTTTTTTCTTCAGCTTTGCAGTACGATCCCGTACTTTTTCTTCCAGCAATTCGTTCAGCTCCCTCAACTTATCCTCTGTTTCCTTTAGCCGGTTAATATCCTGTACTGTCCCATGAGTTCTTATAACTCTGCCGCTTTTATCATAGAAACTTTTGCCTCTTTCGATGACCCATTTTACTTTATCGTCAATAAGTAGCCTGTGAATATGCTTAAAAGACTTTCCTGATTTAATGGATTCTTTCAGCGCTTCACGCGAGGCTTTTAAATCGTCAGGATGAATACGTTTCTGAAAAAGACTGTAATTGGGAGGCTGTGATGGCGGCAGTTCCAGTATGCGGTACATTCCATCAGACCAGATGAGTTTTTTGGCTTGCCAATCCAGTTCCCAGTTTCCCAGCCTGCCGATTTCCTGTGCTTCTTTTAAACGTTGCGTGTTTTTCGCCAGTTCTTCCCTGATATACTTTTCCCGTGTAACATCCATGGAGATAGAGAGAACGGCCGGTTGGTTGTCCTCAAGAATAATGCGGGTTTCGTAAAGATGAAGATAGAGAGGCTCTCCGTTTTTGCGGAAATTCACCACCTCTTTTTCTACGACTTTGTTCTCCGGAATGGAGGGGATATAGTTCAGGATGTGTTCTTTCTTCTCCTGTAATGGATTATTTACCACTTTCCATATTTTTTCTCCGATGATTTCTTCTGCCTTGTATCCGATGTTTTTGCAATAGGTGGGATTTGCGTCCAGGATGGTTCCCGAATCATCCATCAGCATCAGACCTGCAGGCAACAAGCTGAACAACGTTTTGTAACGACGCTCGGACTGTAGGAAAGCTTCCGTTGCGTTTAGGTAGTCTTCAATATCCCGTGTGATGGAAATAATATGAGGCTCTCCGTTAATTTCAATGAGGTTTGCAGAAACCATTGCGTGAATAATATCTCCGTTTTTTTTTCTGAAAGAGGCGGAATGATCTTTTACAAAGCCCTTCTTCTTCAATGCCCTGCGCAATTTCCCCCGCTCTTTTATATCTGCCCAAATAGCTATCTCTGAGGCTGTTTTCCCCACAATTTCGTCCCTGGTGTAGCCGGCCATGGTTGTAAAACCTTCGTTGATCTCAACATAAAGGCCGGTTTCCAAATGTGTGATGGCAATGGCATCCGGAGAGATGGTAAAAGCTTTCCTGAATTTTGATTCACTTTGCTCCAGTGCCTCCCTGGCTTTTACGCTGTCCTCGATATTCTGGATAACGGATAAAACATGAGGCACCCCTTCAATATCAATAATATTGGTAGACAATAAGCCATGAAGAATATTGCCGTTTTTTACTCTAAATAGGACGTGTAAATTATGTACAGAGCCTTTTCTTTTCGTGGTTTTTAACACCTTATTCCTGTCTTTGTTATCAAACCAGAGGTTTAACTCAAAAGCAGTTTTCCCTATCGCTTCCTCTTGAGAATAACCCGTATTTGTCGTAAAACTCTCATTGACTTCTATGTATCGGCCATCTGTTAACCGGCTTATGGTAATGGTATCAGGAGATGTCCTAAATATTTTCCGAAACTTTAGCTCGCTCTGCTTCAGGGCTTCATGCGTTTTTATGTACTCTTCCATATTCCGGGTGACGGTTAAGATATGTGGTACGCCGTCAATATCAATAATGTTAGCGGACATCAATCCGTGTATAATACTACCGCCTTTCATCCTGAACCTGGCTGCAAAATTCTTTATAACACCTTTTTCCTTTAATGTTTTAACCAGATACTCTCTGTCCTTTAGGTCGTCCCAGATATCAATTTCAAAGGATGTTTTTCCTTCCACATCTTCCGGTGTATAACCGGTAATAGCGGTAAATCCCTCATTGATATTTATGTACATTCCATCTTCCATCCGGTTAATGTTGATGGCATCGGGAGAAACCTTAAAAGCTTTTCTGAACTTTGTTTCGCTTTGTCGCAAGGCCTCCCTGGTCTTTACAAATTCCTCTATGTTTCGTGAGATGGATAATATATGTGGTAAGCCGTCAATATCAATAATGTTAGCAGACATCAGCCCATGAATAATATTACCGTTTTTCATCCTGAATCGGGCTGCAAAATTTTTTACAGCACCTTTTTCTTTCAATGTTTTAACCAGGTACTCTCTGTCCTTTTTGTCAAACCAAATATCCACTTCAATGGCTGTTTTCTCTAAAATATCTTCCTGTGTATAACCTGTAATTGTTGTAAAACTCTCGTTTATTTCAACGTATTTTCCGTCATTAATAGAGCTAATGGAGACAGCATCGGGGGATGTTCTGAAAATCTTTCTAAATCTTTCTTCGCTTTTCTCCAGGGCTTTCTGTGCTTTTACCCGTTCGGTAATGTCGTAAACAGTTGCGTATATTATCTCTTTGCCGGCATAAACAGCGAACTGGTTGTGCACTTCTACTGTTCTTATTTCGTTGTTTGCCAGCCGGTGTTTTGAAAGAAAATAGTTTTGATTGTTAGTTTTCGCTGCTTGTATCTTTTCAGTAATCTCCTCATCAGACAGAGCGACAATCTGATTCAGTTTCATTTGCGTAAATACAGCATGCGTGTAACCGTAAAATTGTTCGGCTGCACTATTGACATTGATAATTTGCCGGTTGGAAGGGTCAATCATCAACATTATAGTTTGGTTGTCTCTGAACAGGGAAAGGTATAGATTTCTGTTTCTGGCTACTTCATTCTCATACAGTATTTTGTAGTCTAATGGAGAAGTTATGGATGGTTTCCCTGCCGTGTTCTCTCTTCCCAAAACCTGGGAATCTTTTTTGCTGTCATTGTTCTGATTCATATCTCGAGTTTCAAAAAGCTGTGTTGGGTTGTCGTTCCGGTGGAAGTATTTAATTTAATAAATTACCTTTTTGGAAAGCCACATCTTATATTCATCTGCTTCAAAAATAATTAATTTTGACGAGAAGGGCAAGTAATAACCAGACTATTTTTCCTAATGTGGCTTTCTCTCCTGCTTCAGTCATCCACGCATGAAGTATTTCTGCTGTTATTGATTATGCTAAAGCCAAAAATATTATCTGCCGATTTTACGGCTATTCGGAAAACGAATGTACCTTTGTATTTTAAAAATGATGAGTAAATGGACAATACAGGAACAGCCGGAAACAAAGGCCCCGGCATCCGCTCGGATGTATGGGTCGGGGTTTCCCCAGCATTTAGTGGTGGCTTACAGATAAGCATCAAAAGTAAGGTAAAAGCACTTTTTGGCCGGCAAATCAGGGAGCTTGCTGAAGAGATATTGCATTTTTTTGAGGTAGAGCACGCCAGCGTTATCATTGAAGATGCCGGCGCCATCGATTTTGTGCTGGCGGCACGCCTTGAAGCAGCCATTAAAAAGGTAACCAATTCGGAAAAGGAATTCTTACTTCCGCTTCTGGAAGAAAACAAAACAGCAACCAAAAAGGATGCTTTTCGCTTTTCGCGGCTTTATCTGCCGGGAAATTCGCCCAAGCTGATGATAAACGCCGGGGTACACAAACCCAACGGCTTGATACTCGATTTGGAGGATGCCGTGGCTCCCGCCAAAAAATTTGAAGCCCGTTTTCTCGTGCGGAATGCCTTGCGTACGCTTCTCTTTTATGGTGCCGAGCGGATGGTACGCATCAATCAGGGAGCGAAAGGACTGGAAGATCTGGAATTTGTAATCCCCCATTTTGCCAACATGATTTTGATACCCAAGTGTGAAGAAGCGGAAGATGTCCAGCGGGTGGCCGAAAAAACAAAACAAATTTTGCAACGACATAAAATGGATCATCCCGTGTGGTTTATGCCGATTGTTGAAAGTGCCAAAGGTGTTATGAATGCTTATGCTATCACAACATCCGATCCGCATGTGGCTGCAATGGCTATTGGCCTGGAAGATTACACCGCCGACCTGGGAACCCACCGCACCAACGAAGGAAACGAATCGTTTTTTGCCCGTTCCATGGTGGTCAATGCCGCCAGGGCAGCCGGAATCCAACCCATTGACTCTGTATTTTCCGATGTGTCGGATATGGAAGCCCTGGCTGAGAATGTAAAACGTTCCAAAGCCCTCGGCTTCGACGGCATGGGATGTATCCATCCGCGACAGATTAGCGTTGTCCATGAGAACTTCGCTCCGGATGCAGCGGAAATCGATAAAGCAAAGAAGATATTTCTTGCTTTTAAAGAGGCAGAGGCAAAAGGTTTGGGCGTTGTTTCCCTTGGCTCAAAAATGATTGATCCGCCGGTGGTGAAACGAGCAATGGCAACTATCGAACTGGCGATAAACACCGGGAAACTAAATATTAATTGGATGGAAAGATAAAAGTTAAAAGGAAAAAGTGAGCAACGAACCGTGTAACACAAAAAGTCTGATGACCGAATGCTACTTAATGATAACAGAATGACGACCAAATGACGAATTAACAAATTATCACATTGACAAATTATCACATTATCACATTAACACATTATCACATTAACACATTAACACATTAACACATTAACACATTAACACATTATCACATTATCGAAAGACATGAAAAAATATGATAAAATAGTTAAAAATGCCGCTGGCCGTTTGGTTCCGACCATAATTAATGGCGAAGAGCATACTCCTTTTGCGGGTGTTGGAAAGTACAGACCCACCGGCAGAAAGTTCGCACCGCGAATCGTGAGCTGTGCTGACTATCCGGAAGATGGTAATAAATTGGTGAATGGACTGAAGGAAGCCCTCCTCAAAGCCGGCTTACGTGATGGTATGACCATTTCCACCCATCACCATTTTCGTAACGGAGATCTGATGGCCAACCAGGTATTTGACATAGCTCACGAACTGGGTATAAAAAACCTGCGGTGGTTCCCCTCGGCCAGTTTTCCATGTCATGAGCACTTGATTCCCTATCTCGAAGACGGGACTATCCAGCGGATTGAAGGAAGCATGAATGGCGCACTTGGGAAATTCTGCTCCGAAGGAAAGATGGCCGGACTGGGCATCCTCCGTTCCCACGGCGGTCGCTACCAGGCCATACAGGATGGTGAAGTACAAATTGACATAGCCGTTATTGCCGCTCCCACGGCCGACCCTTTTGGGAATGCCAATGGCGTAAATGGTGATGCTGCCTGTGGCCTGCTGGGCTTTGCTCTCGCCGACTCGCAATATGCCGACAAGGTAATTGTGGTAACAGATAATCTGGTTCCCTTCCCGGCTATTCCGTGGCAAATTCAAGGAAATTATGTGGATTATGTGGTGAAGGTGGACAAGGTGGGCATTGCTGAAAAGATTATTTCCGGTACAACGAAAATTACTAAAAGTCCGGATCGCCTGCTGATTGCCGAAATGACCGCCCGTTTTTGTGAAGCTACCGGATTAATTTATGACGGATTTTCGTATCAGGCTGGTGCAGGTGGAACGGCACTCTCCATTGGGAATTATTTTGGTGATATACTACGGAAAAATGGCTGGAAAGCGCGTTTTATCCGTGCAGGTAGCAACAAATATCCGGTGGAAATGCTGGAAGAAGGTCTGGTAGAATATATCCTCGATGGACAAACTTTCGACATGGAAGGCATCCGTTCCATGCGTGAAAATCCGAACCATGTGTGGACTTCCCCTTTCACTTCGTACAACTATCATGGCAAAGGCAATTTCGCTTCTCTTGTGGATGTGGTGGTGCTGGGTGCAACGGAAGTTGATGTGAATTTCAATGCCAACGTGGTGACCCACTCCGATGGTTACCTGTTGCATGGCATTGGCGGCTGGCAGAATACCCTTTTCGGGAAAACAACCATCTTGCCTGTTCCCTTGTTTCGCGACCGTATTCCGGTCATCCGCGATGAGGTAACCACACTTTGTGCGCCGGGAGAAATGATTGATGTGGTGGTTTCCGAACGGGGCATAGCCATAAATCCGTTGCGGAAAGATTTGCTGGAAAAGGCCAAAAACAGCGGGCTGCCCATCAAAACCATTCAGGAGTTAAAAGAAGAAGCAGAAGCCATCTGCGGCGTTCCAGACAAACCGAATTTGAGTGACGAGATTGTAGCCGTCATTAAATGGGTGGATGGTACAGTTCTGGATTCGGTGAGGAAAGTGATTGTGGAATAAAGAAAATAGGGTATAGCGGCCAATATTTTTCATTATGAATCCTGAAAAGCTGATTAGTAAGACATTGCAGGCATATCCGTTGGGGGGGCTGGCGTCCTTTGAAGCCTTAACGCAGGGTTTTGCCAACGAAAATTACAGGATTGTTACAGAAAAAGGAACCTTTTTGTTCCGGATTCATCGTGTTCAGGAGATGAAAGATATTACAAATGAGCATCTCATGCTCCGGATGCTGAAAAGCATTGATTTCCCGGCGGCTTATCCGGTACCGGACAAAACCGGAGAAATGTTACTCATTGTGGATGACCTGCCGGTTTCTCTTTATGACTTTGTGACGGGAGAAACACCGGAACTGAATTTAGAAGTTGTTGCTGAAGTGGCTTCTACTCTGGCTTTGTTGCATACTGTAGATACGGCAGCGCTTCCCCAAAAGCAAAACGCCATCCTGCCCGAAGAGGTATCCCATCTTATAAAAAGGTTCCCAGCGGCACCAAACCCGCTGCCGAATATCTTTAATCTGTTTACCCGTTTGTGGAGACAGCTCGAGCCTTACCTTCATCAGAAACTACCCACCGGACTGATTCACGGTGATGTTTTTCCCGATAACACGATTTTTGAAGGTAATAAGTTGAAAGCCATCATCGATTTTGAGCAATTTTGTATTGACCAACTGCTTTTCGATGTGGCCATGTGTATCAATGGTTTTTGTTTTACAAACAACCGGCTGAACCCTTCGCTATTGGAGGCATTTTTGTATGCATACAACCAAAAGCGCCCTATGGAAAACATAGAAAAGGAGCTAATACAGCCTTACATCTGCTGGACAGCGCTGGGCATGGCATCGTGGCATTTGCGTTATCATCTGATGTTCAAACCCGACGACAGACAGGAAAAACGGGTGTGGGAGTTGCTGGGTAGGGTGGAACATTTACTTTCGGCATAAGTAAGGCCCAGGTTGATATTAGGGCATAAGCGGACGCTTGCGCCATTTATGCTGTGGTGTGGGTTTGTGAGCACAAGCAGATGCTTATGCCATTTAATGTGTCAGTTGTTCAAATTCAGGATGGATGCTGAGATAAATCGGTGACTTTTTAATCTTGGTTCCTAACCGATACCATGGCTTGATTTTTAAAACCAGTCCCAGCTTTTCATATTCCGCTTTGCCACCGTCGCCCAGCACAATTTTTAGCATTTGGTCCAGTGACCCGCTTTTCAGAAGTTTGGACAGGTTGAAGTTTACCTTTACCGGGAAGAGAATTGTTTCTCCCGGAGGTATCGTTACCGGCTGGTTGAGGACTCCTGTCGCCAGCGTATCTGATTTTGCCTGAAGCAGCCAGTCCATACCCGAAATGGCAGCCCTTTTGTCGGCAGTGTTTTGTCCCTGAACGGTTAACTTTATCACTGAAGGCAGGTCTCCTTTTACAAACCGGAGTCCGAGCGAAATCATCTGACTGAAATTCAGGTCGGAAATCTTTCCCTTTTGCGAGACATCAATACCGGCAATAGAAAGGACTTTCACCTCCTGTACAGAAAACCGACTGTTTACAAAGCGTTCGTACTCTTTGGTCTGCTTGAAAAGGCTGCATGAGCTTGAAAAAAGCACCAAAATGAGTAGCGATAGTGCAAAAAGGCTGTTTTTTGAAAAAGATGAAAACAGCGACCGGCTTTTATTATTGGAGGGTACAGACATATTCGGTTGTGGTTATCCTTTATTTGCTCGTTTCCGTTTGTTTTCGTCCAGAATAATTTTGCGCAGACGCAGTGAGCTGGGTGTTACTTCGAGATATTCGTCTTTGCGGATAATTTCCATGTACTCTTCGAGAGAAAATTTTATGGACGGTGGTATCAACACTTTGTTGTCGGAGCCGGAGGCACGCATGTTGGTGAGTTTCTTGCCTTTGTTAATATTTATCACGATATCTTTGTCGCGGGAGCTTTCGCCGATAACCTGTCCGGCATACACTTTGTCGTTGGGCATAATGTAAAAACGTCCCCTATCCACCAGTTTCCAGATGGCATAAGCAACAGATGTGCCGGTTTCCATGGAGATAAGCGCGGCATTATTACGAGTTTGAAATTCTCCTTTCCATGGCTCATATGCTTTAAAGCGATGGGCAATTATGGCTTCGCCTTCGGTGGCGGTGAGGATAGCATTGCGTAAGCCGATGATTCCCCGTGAGGGAATGCTGAATTCCAGCATCATACGGTCGTTTTTTGGTTCCATGTTTTCAAACTCGCCCTTTCGCTGGGTAACCATGTCAATAACACGGCCTGAAAAATTTTCAGGAACCAATACCGTAAGGCTTTCTACAGGTTCGTGTTTAGCGCCATCTATTGTTTTGATAATTACTTTGGGCTGACCCAACTGGAACTCATAACCTTCGCGGCGCATGGTTTCTACGAGAATGGAAAGATGAAGAATTCCCCTGCCGAAAACAAGGTAAGCATCTGCCGAGTCGGTTTCCTGTACACGCAAGGCCAGGTTTTTTTCCGTTTCGTGAAAAAGCCGGTCGCGCAAATGCCGTGATGTGACATATTTTCCTTCTTTACCAAAAAACGGGGAGTTGTTAATGGTAAACAGCATACTCATAGTTGGCTCGTCAATACTGATGGGGGGCAACCCTTCGGGATTCTCAAAGTCGGCCACCGTATCGCCAATTTCGAAATCTTCAATGCCCATGAGGGCAATGATGTCGCCGGCATAAACCTCGTCCTTGTATTTTTCTTTTCCCAGCCCTTCAAAGCGGTAAAGTTCTTTAATCCGGGACTTTTTGATGCTGCCATCCCGTTTTACAAGCGAAACATTCATATCGGTTTTCAGCTTTCCGCGTAGCAGGCGGCCAACGGCAATACGGCCCACGTACGAAGAGTAGTCCAGCGAAGTAATCTGCATTTGCGGCGTCCCTTCAATGTATTTTGCCGAAGGAATATGTTCGAGAATTTGATCTAACAGGTAAGTGACGTCAGTGGTGGGATGTTGCCAGTCGGCACCCATCCAGCCCTGTTTTGAAGAGCCGTAAACGGTGACAAAATCCAATTGTTCTTCGTTGGCGCCGAGGTTAAACATAAGGTCGAAAACAGCTTCCTGCACCTCTTCGGGGCGGCAGTTGGGTTTGTCCACTTTGTTGATGACCACAATGGGAATTAGTTTCAGGTCGATGGCTTTCTGTAGTACAAAACGGGTCTGTGGCATGGGGCCTTCAAAGGCATCCACTACGAGCAAAACACCATCGGCCATGTTTAAAACACGTTCTACTTCCCCGCCGAAGTCTGAGTGACCGGGGGTGTCGATAATATTAATCTTAACGCCTTTATATCGGACAGAGACATTTTTTGATAAAATGGTGATGCCTCGTTCTCTTTCCAAATCGTTGCTGTCAAGGATAAGGTCTCCCATATTTTGGTTTTCACGGAAGAGGTTTACCTGGTACAAAAGCCTGTCAACCAGCGTTGTTTTACCGTGGTCAACATGTGCAATGATAGCAATATTTTTTATTTCCTTCATCTGAGTTTATGGGTGTTAAATTCGGGCTGCAAAGGTACATCTATTATCAAGACGGATTACATGAGGAATGTGAGAGGTTGAGAGGTTGAGAAGTTGAGAAGTTGAGAAGTTGAGAAGTTGTGAAGTTGAGAATGTGATAATTCGTTAATTCGTTAATTCGATAATTGGTCATTGGTTAATTAGTCATTAGGTTATCAGACGCATCGTCACTTTGTCACCTTTTCACAACTTCACCTTTTCTCTCCGTCACTTCGTCACCTCGTCACTTCGTCACTTCGCCACCTCGCCACCTCGTCACCTCGTCACCTCGTCTCTCCGTCACCTCGTCACTTCGTCACCTTTTCACAACTTCACCTTTTCTCTTCGTCTCTTTTTTGCGGCAGGGATGAAGCGGACAGCCCGGTCTCGTTTCAAACGAGAGCCACCCTAAAAATCAAACTTCAAAATAGACGGCTAAGGAGTACTTCTGTTTTCATCGGGACTCATTGCGCGCAGTTTAGTATCTTTGCCGGCAAAAGAGAAAAACTGTGGAAATTTTAGAGAAGCTGGAGGCCATTAAGAACCGTTGGGAGGAGATTGGTGAGCAGATGAGCGACCCGTCCGCGATGGCGGATATGAAGCATTTTGTGAAGCTAAACAAGGATTACAAAGAGCTGGAACCGGTTGCGAATGCTTACAAAACATATAAAAATCTGCTGGCAAATAGCGAAAATGCCAAGGAGATTCTGGACAATGAGAAGGATCCGGAGTTTCGGGAAATGGCCAAAGAGGAGCTGGAAGAGCTTCAACCAAAACTGAAAGAGTTGGAGGAGCGGATACGGTTGCTATTGATTCCGAAAGACCCGCAGGACAACAAAAATGCTGTCATGGAAATCAGAGCGGGAACAGGTGGTGACGAGGCTTCCATTTTTGCCGGTGACCTGTACCGGATGTACCAGAAATATTGTGAAAGCCGGGGCTGGAAAATGGATGTTGTGGAGCTGAATGAGGGGACTGCAGGCGGTTTTAAAGCCATTGTTTGTAACGTGATTGGCGATGGCGCTTATGGTACATTGAAGTTTGAGTCGGGTGTACATCGTGTGCAACGTGTGCCGAAAACGGAAACCCAGGGACGTATTCATACTTCGGCGGCTTCGGTGGTGGTACTTCCGGAAGCGGATGAGTTTGATGTGGAACTGCACGATAAAGACATCCGTAAAGATACTTATTGCTCGTCGGGGCCGGGCGGACAGTCGGTGAATACGACATACTCTGCTATCCGACTGACGCATATTCCATCAGGCATTGTGGTGACCTGCCAAGATGAGAAATCGCAGATTAAAAATCTGGCTAAAGCCATGAAAGTGCTGCGCACCCGCCTTTATGAAAAGGAATACAACAAATATCTCGAAGAGATGTCGTCCAAACGGAAAACTATGGTCTCTACCGGTGACAGGTCGGCAAAAATCAGAACTTACAACTGGCCGCAGGGGAGGGTTACCGACCATCGTATAGGCCTGACACTCTATAATCTACAACCTATTATTGATGGCGATATACAGGAGCTGATTGATAAGCTGCAGATGGCTGAAAATGCCGAGCGGCTGAAAGAAGAACTTTGAGAATGGGATAATGTGGTAATGTGGTAATGTGATAATGGGGTAATGGGGTAATGTGATAATGGGGTAATGTGGTAATGTGATAATGTGATAATGGGGTAATGTGGTAATGTGTGAAGTTGAGGTTGTGGGGGTTGAAAACGGACTGAACTATTGAATGAGTAAAATGACATACGAAGAACTTTTCCGTCAGATACAGAAAAAGCGCTCTTTCCTGTGCGTGGGGCTGGATACGGATTTGGATAAAATTCCTGCACATCTGCTTACTGAAAAGGATCCTGTATTTACTTTTAACCGTGCCATTGTGGACGCTACGCTTCCTTTTGCGGTGGCTTATAAACCTAATCTGGCTTTTTATGAGATTTTGGGCGCTGCGGGTTGGGAAAGCCTGAAGAAAACGGTGGATTACATTCGTTCGCAAAGTGCGGATATTTTTGTGATAGCTGATGCCAAAAGAGGAGATATTGGTAATACTTCTGCCATGTATGCCCGTACTTTTTTTGAGCAGCTTGACGTGGATGCCGTTACGCTGTCGCCTTACATGGGACGGGATACGGTGGCGCCATTTTTGGCTTTTAAAAATAAATGGGCGGTTTTGCTGGCGCTGACTTCCAACCCTTCGGCTGCCGATTTTCAGTATTCTGAAGATAAAAATGGCCGGAAGCTGTACGAAAAAGTATTAGAGACGTCCCGTGAATGGGCGACGCCGGAGCAGCTCATGTATGTGGTGGGAGCTACACGGGCGCAGGAGTTGGCGCGAGTCCGCCGGTGGGTTCCGGAACATTTTCTGCTGGTTCCCGGCGTTGGCGCACAGGGTGGCAGCTTAGCGGAAGTGGCTCGTTATGGCATGAACAGCCATTGCGGCCTGTTAGTCAACTCGTCCAGAGGGATATTGTATGCTTCTTCGGGAGAAGATTTTGCTGAAAAGGCAGGGGCAGCGGCTGCTGTGCTTCAGCAACAAATGTCTCAGCTTTTGGAAGATCACGGGCTGGCTTTTGGCACAAATACTTTGGAATGAGTGGCCAGAGGTTGAATAATTTTTCCAAAAAAACGCCGGCTTACATTTCACCTGAAACATATTTCTCTTCGTTTTCTGAAAATTATCCGCCCGGATGAATCCATTCGGACAGGTTTGAAATTTGGGATTTGTTTTTTATGATTTTATCCATGTGCCGGATTAAATTTCCTTTCCGATAGTGTTTTTTAATAATTTTGGGCAAACAATTCGATTCATAAACTCATTGTTTTTCTGTAAGCGAAAGATATGGATATATTAGTTTATAAAGATTTGTCATATAGCGGCCTGGCAAAGCAATACAAAAAGACGGTAGCGTTTTTAAAAAACGGTGATTTTATTTCTGCCGACATTAAAAAACTGAAAAATACCGGGTATTACCGGGCGAAACTGGATTATGAAAACAGATTGCTTTTTAAGTTTGGACATAATAACGGGAAATATTGTATTCTTTTGCTCGAAGTAATCAAAAATCACAACTATGATAAGTCACGTTTTTTGCATGGGGTGAAAATTGATGAAGATAAATTAATTCCATTAAAAACTGAAGAAGATATTCCCAAGGAAAATACGGTTGAACTAACTTATGTTAATCCTCATTCCAACAAATTTCATTTACTGGATAAATACATTTCGTTTGATAAAATTCAGGAAGATATATTTACTGTTCAGCCGCCAGTGGTCATTGTTGGTTCTGCGGGAAGCGGGAAAACCGTCCTTACATTGGAAAAAATAAAACCGCTTAAAGGAAATATTCTTTACGTTACGCTGTCGCCTTACCTTGCTGAAAATTCGGCAAAACTTTATTATTCAAATAATTACCTTAATGAAAAACAGGAGATTGATTTTTTATCCTATAAAGAGTTTCTTGAAACATTAAGAATTATTCCCCATCGCGAATTGGATTATAAAAGTTATGAAAGATGGCTTCATCCACGGAAACAAGCGCTGGGTATAAAAAACCCTTATAAACTCTTCGAGGAATTCCGGGGGGTATTAACCGGACTGGATATCACAAAAGAATATCTCACCAGAGATGATTATCTCGGTCTTGGCGTTAAACAGTCAATATATCTTTCGGGTGAAAGAAATAAAGTTTATGATGCCTTTTTAAAATATCTTGAGTTTATTGAAAGCAACAAGTTTTACGACATAAACATAATTTCTTACAAATGGTTGAACTATTGCATGCCCAAATACGATTTTATTATTATTGACGAGGTGCAGGATTTTACCAATGTTCAGTTGTATATCACTTTAAAATCGCTGAAAGCATCCGAAAGTTTCATCCTTTGCGGTGACGCCAACCAAATTGTTCATCCCAATTTTTTCTCCTGGACACACATAAAAACCATGTTCTATCGGCACGATATATCTGCCAACGAAATTAAAGTTTTAAGAACTAATTACAGAAATTCGGCACAGATTACCGAACTTTCAAACCAACTTCTGAAAATTAAAAATGCACGTTTCGGCTCCATAGACAAAGAAAGCACCTATCTGATAAAACCCATTACGGATAACAAAGGTGAAATCAGTTTTTTTAAAGATACCCCCAAAAACCGTTTGCTCATCAACGAGAAAACAAGCCGTTCTGCCAGATTTGCCGTCCTCGTTATGAACCCCGATGACAAAACGGAGTTGAAAAAAACTTTCAAGACACCATTGATTTTTTCGATACATGAAGCCAAAGGTCTTGAATACGAAAATATTATTCTTATCAATTTTATCAGCAACAACAACAGGGAATTCCATGAAATATCCAGAGGCATCACCACAGAACACCTTCAGGATGAAAATTTTGTTTTTTCACGTGGAAAAGATAAAAGCGATAAATCTCTTGATGCTTACAAATTCTATATCAATTCGTTATATGTAGGTATTACAAGGGCAGTAAAGAATCTGTACTTTATTGAAAAATCGGAGAAGCATGAAATACTTGCCCTGTTGAATCTTACCAAAGTAAAACCCATCGAAATTAAACAATCGGTTTCTTCAGCCGACGAATGGGAACAGGAAGTAAGAAAACTTGAGATGCAGGGAAAAACCGAACAGGCAGAAGAAATTAAGAAGACGATTCTGAATATCCAAAAACCCGATTGGGAACCCATCACATTCGGCAATATCGGACTGCTTAAAAAAGATGCCCTGGACCCTGAGAGTTACAACAAAAAGGCGAAAGATAAACTATTTGCTTATTCGATTTTGTATGACGACGTAGAAACACTGAATAAATTAGCTGCGCTAAAATACAGGAAAGCGGCGTTTTACGATAAAGAGAGAAATTCCGTTTTTAGAAAATATTATGTCGCTTACCAAGCTGATAACGCCAAAGCTATTGAGCAAAATATTAAAAAATACGGCGTGGATTATCGCGATCAGTTTAATCTGACCCCTTTATTGGCCGCCTCGGTCAACGGCAGCTTAGCAATAATTCAAATGCTGATAAAATATAATGCCAACCCTGATTTAACCGATAATTTCGGTAAGAATCCCTTACAAATCGCTTTGCTACATGCTTATACCGACAAAAACTTCTTTATGAAGTTACGGCAAATCTATCATGGAGTTGTTACCGAATATGTAAAGATTCAGGTAAATGGGAAGATGATTAAAATAGACAACAGGAAAATAGAATACCTGTTGTTGAATTTCTTTATTTCTTTGCAGGAAGTAATTATCAGCAAAAAGAATATCGGAAGAGAGTTTGCCGGAATTACAGCACCTGATATAGTCAGGGTTTTTTCATCCTGGCCCGAAAATATCCTGCCCGAATACCGTAAAAAGCGATCTTACATTTCAGCAAATTTGTCGAAAAATGAAATAGGCAGCAGTAACCCCTGGGGAAAGAAAATATTATTTCGTACCGATAGAGGCTCTTATATGCTCAACCCTGATTTGGAATTATACGTGAATGATGAATGGACAAATGTTTATGAAATCATGCGGGTTGAGAAAGTAAAAAAACTATCGCCCTTAGAGAAAGAAAAAATCAGAACAAAAAACTTTTTCGAGAATTTCTTAGAGTACTATGAATACAGCCCGTCTTCACTTGTCCAGATGAAAAGGGAAATGCCAGAGATATATGAATCAATGTGCAAGGCAATTCCGGAAAAGATGGATAAATTAAAAGATGAAGTCGAAAAACTTTATGCTGAAGATGAACAGAAACGAAAAGATATGGAGGAAGCCATAAAAGAAAGAAGAAGGTTGAAAGATGAATTAAAAAGCAAGCGTCAGGCACTCAGGGAAGAAAGAAAAAAAGCGAAAAGATTAAAAGAAAATGATAATGAAGGTCAAATGGAGTTACCTTTCTGATATATATCTGTGAACTCGAAGGGACATTTCCCTGTTCGGTTTATCAGCGGGCAAAAGCATTAAATACCCAGGCCGGTGCCCTGTTCATCAGTGGTTTAGCCCTACCCCGTATAGCTAACGCTACGGGACAGGCAAAATTTAAAACCCAATTGAGCGGCGGTCTTGCCGAAACAACAGAAAAAAACCAGGCAGTAGGTCTTACTTTAATCCGCTGTCTTGTTTTTGGGCTCAACGGGGCCTTAATTTCTATAATGTTATGCATTGCTTTTGTTTTCTTGTAATTCGGAAATTGTATTAACGATTGTTCTTATACCAGAAAATTTCAAATGATTAAACATAAATTCAGAACCAGTTAGAGAAAAGTAGATTCTATTTATTACCTTTTTTCCAAAAGTCATTAACGTTACTATTTGAGATATTTTAATCTTATCATCATATTTATGTCTGTTTTTATCTAAATGAGCGACAACTCTATTTCGTATTCCTTTCAGTGCTTCTCTAGCTTCAAGGATTTCATTATTCTCAAGCTCAGAGCAGTATTGTCTTAATTCTTCTTGAGTAATCTTATTTTTCCATTTTATGATTTCGTAGTTTGACAATGAAAAATTAAGGATCTTCAATATGGAATAATGTTCACTTTTCTTAAATATTTTTTTAAGATCTACAATTATTACTCTCCACTCTAAATCAATTTGACGATTTAGAAAATTTGAACTTTCAATAATCTCTTTTTCCGAATCAGTTATGTCTTTAAGATAAAGAATGTCGTCGTAGATTTCAGTACATCTTTCAAAGATATCTGCTGTTGTTTCAAGTCTATTAATAATTCCTTTGTTCTCCATTACATAAATTGTTATTATTTTATAAATGTCAAGAATAAAAAACCAATTAGAATTGCAATAACAATTAAAGAAATTAATGAAATTAATGAAACAACAGTTTTTCTATTTTCTAATTCTTTTTTATTTTTAAGTTCTAATTTGAAATTTTCAAGCTCGTCTTTTGATATTTTATTTTTGTCGCTACATTTTTCTTTGTTGAACTAAACCTCCCATTCGGGAGGTAGCCCAACCAGCTCATAGAATTTTCGTATAAGTTCATTTTAACCTAAAAATTTATACGATATGAGCAAAATTACGTATTATTCCCGGGCTTGTTACAAAGTTCTGGGATTTCAGCAGATGAGCGAAGAATTTATTCGCAAAATGGTCATCAATGGCAAATCAAAATCCACGCATGAGAATTATGTTCGCCAGTCGAAAAATAAAAAAGACCGCTATTTACCCATCTCTTCACATGCCATCCGCGGAATAAAAAAACACATGGCCATTAATAACCCAAAGGTCTATCTTTTTGAAAATCAAAACCGC
>VAPE01037142.1_pt1 | contig 24152 bp, 34 predicted proteins | sample 3393911 | NCBI WGS metagenome assembly VAPE01 (sample SAMN08290436, study PRJNA428436) | hydrothermal vent metagenome | isolation source: Deep-sea hydrothermal vent chimney | place: Atlantic Ocean: South-mid Altantic Ridge
ACCAACCCAACAAACACCCGTACCCTCAATCTACCAACCCAACAAACACCCGTTCCCTCAATCTACCAACCCAACAAACACCCACCCCCCGACAAAACCCACACTCCCAAACCCCCACATCAACAAACACCCGTCCCCCTCGACAAAACCGACGAACTTCTCCACTTCCAAATCTACCAAACCGACGATAAACTCTCATAATTGGAAACCAAAACAAATATAAACTAAAGTTTACTTATATAAACTAAAATGGACATATATAAACAAAAGTATACAAAGTTACAGCAAGAGATAGTGAGATTTTTATTCGCAAATCTTGGAAGGAATTTTAACCAAAGGACAATAGCAATCAAATTAAAAGTTTCTCCAACTGCAGTTAAAAAATCAATAACATTATTAAAAAAAGATAAATTAATAAGAGTTGGTTTTGATAGGGTTTCTAATAGTTCTGAAATTTCCCTCAATTTGGACAACGAGAAAATATTTTATTATAAGAAATTAGAAAATTTAAGATTGATTTATGAATCAGGATTAAAAGATTTTTTGGAACAAAAATTTTTAGGAAAAACCGTCGTCTTATTCGGATCATTTTCAAGAGGAGAAGACACATTTGAGTCAGACATAGATATCGCCATAATTGGGCAAAAAGAAAAAGAAGTTGACTTAAAAGATTTTGAAAAGATTTTTTCAAAAAAGATAAATATCCAATTTTATGATTCAATTGAAAAGATACATAAAAATTTAAAAGAGAACCTTTTTAATGGGATTGTTTTATCTGGGGGATTTAAATTATGAAACTCCCATTTGAATTTAATTATTATCTGGAAAAAGGAATTGTGAGAAAAATTAAGCCAGATGTTTCTCGTGCGAATTTTTTATATAATGAATCAAAAAAGTCATTCAAGGGATTAAAAATAAGAGTGGAGAAATTGGGTATTGATGAGTTTAGTGCAAATTCTATAATTAAAGACATCTATGATATAATAATGCAGATGGTTCGGTCAAAAATGCTAATTCATGGTTTGGTAGCATCGGGAAATTATGCGCACGAATCAGAAGTCGCATATTTAAGAGAATTAAAATTTACTGATTTAGAAATATCATTCGTGAATATTCTGAGAGCATCAAGAAATGGTATAAATTATTATGGAAGAATGTTCGATAAAAATTATGCAATGGATTGTTATAACTTTTTAGAATTAACATCAAACCACTTAGGACTTTAAAAAAATTATTACAAAACAAACACCCGTCCCCTTCGGCAAAATCAACAAAAATCAACAAACACCTGTTCCCACGACAAAACCCACACTCCCAAATCCACCAAACCGACAATTTCCCCTCGACAAAGCCGACAAACTCCAATCTCCCCTCGACAAAAACAACCGACGCCCTGTTGCCCATCAAATTAAGTTTCCATTCTAAATGGAAGCATCTTCTCATTACTAATGCAAACATTTAATCAAGATATTTTTTTAAAATGTATTTTACAAAAGGTGTTTCGTGGCCCCCTATTCGATAATAATCCAAGGCGTTGTAATAATTTTCTAAATCTTCAACAGGAATATCAATCATAGGATACCCCTTTTTCCACAAAACCCAATTCATCAAAAGTCTCGACAATCTCGAATTGCCATCAGAAAATATCTGCATAGAAATTAGCTTCAAATGAATCAGCGAGGCAAGTTCAAGCGGATGCAATTTCCGATTATTTTCTTTATACCATGAAAAAAAGTTTTCAATTTCCTTTTCTAACCTATCCCATTTCGGCGGGATATATGGTGTCCCAGCAATTTGAACATTTCTTCTCAATTCACTTCTTAGCTTACCAGCGATTTCGTCACTAACACCCTTCATAATTATTTTATGCAATTTTTTAACAAATCCAAGATTGAAAACCCCCCTGTATTTTGTAATCATCATAAATCCACGCTCGTGATTCTCAACTTCCCTCGCAATTCTCAAACTTTTAAACTCCTTGGGTATAATGCTATCTTTTAATATAAGAAAAGTTTGCCTCAATGTAATGTCTACCCCAGAAAGTTTACTACTATCATAAGTGTATCTTATCATAAACTCCTCAAGTTTCTTTGCCTTCTCAACGCTACCAAGTTTTTTCAATTCCAGAATATACTTCTCCTTTTTGTTTTCTACCTCTTCCAATTCTTTTTGAGAAAGATAAGTTGTCCCACCCTTTTTTATTTCGCGAAGAAATCTTCCTTTAAGTTTAAGTAAATCCTTTTTTGGCGGGATACTTTTCCCAAGATATCTCGTTTTATGAATTATTTTATTTTTTATACGAATATTATGAACAAGCCGATAATAATCCCTGCCCTTTGACTTAAATTTTTCAATATGCACCATCTCACAGTTATGGGCTACATATATTTAAACCTTGCGGTTATGGGCTACATCGCAATTAAAAAACTTATTTTATCTTCTCCTAAACCAAACAATCCCAAAGAAATAAACAATTCGACTTATTACCGTCGCAATTGCTGCACCTATTAGAGCATAACCCATTCCGAATTGTAAACCATAAGTTATAAAGAAATAATTTAAAATTATATTTAGGAAAGTCGTTCCTACAAGAAACTTCGCCAGAATTAAAGTTCTTTCCTGAGAGATAAAATAAGCGTTATATAAAGAACTAAGCGACAAGACTATTATAAGAACAGAGAAAATCCTTAAAAGAATTATTGAGCTCGAATAAGCCGGTCCATAGATTATTTCTATTATGTAAGGAGCCAAGAAAAATGTAAAGGCAAAGGCTAAGACCGAGAGAATAATAATGAAATTTCTTATTTTACTAAAGCTTCTTTCTAAAGAATCTTTCCTTAATCCTGAAAAAATTGGGAGCATAGAAGCCCCTGCGAAGCCCAACAAAGCAGATGCAGAACCAACCAGACTTATAGCTACACTATAATAACCAAGGAATTTCCCAAGAACAAAATGCCCGAGCATAATTATATCTATATATCCAAAGAAAAGCCCGGAGAGAGCGGTAGCACTCAAAGGCAAAATGAATTTTTTCAATTCTTTTCTCTCATTTTTATCCAGCGGTTCTTCCTTAATCTCTGCTAGAAAATTACCTCTTTTAGACTCAAAAAATAAGAAAAGAAGAGCTCCAAAATACGCAAAGCCTAAAGTTAAAATAATAATAAAAATTAAAATAGATTCAGAAACTTCTTTAATAAGAAATAAAACAACTAATGACACAAAGACCAATCTTAAAATTTGAAATATTCCTTCTTTGAAAAGAGGAATTCTAAAATTATTGAAAGACTTAAAAAACGATTCTAAAAAACCCGAGAATCCTATAAGGGGGATATAAAGTCCTCCTGCAAGAAGTGCTAAAAATATTGGCTTATTATAATAATCAAAAGCTACAAAATATGAAGAAGACATCAAAATAAGCGAGCTAGCCCCCAATAAATAAATCTTCCACTTTTTTAAAAGATTAAAATAAGCCTTCGCTTTTCTTATTTTTCCTTTAGAAGACTTCTTAGAAATAAAAGTTATTAAAGCGCTACTAATTCCTAAATCCGAAAAAGAGGCAAATAGAACGATTGTGAATAAAGCCAAACTGTAAAGTCCGAAAAGCTCTGGCATCAACCTCCTCGCAAGAATTATAATAAGAACCAACGAACCAATTTTAGCAATTAAAGTTTGAGCAAACTGGTAAGAGGAATTTTTAATAGCTTGTTTAGAGTTCTTCCCAAATTTTTCTTTTTTTAAAAATTTTAATATTCCTAACATAACTAATCTAAATATTTTAACTTTTTAAATCTAAAGAAATTGAAAATTATTGAGAATTTCTCAAATGGAAAAGAAAGATATAAATCAGATATCAAATCCAGAACCAAATGAAATAAGACCCCTATTAAAACATAATAAAAGTATTTAGAAATTTGAGATAAAACTAATAAAAAAATTATCCCTTCTACATTGTGAAATAAATAAATGGAAGTGTAAAACTTCTTTCTTTGCCCTTCAGACAAATTAGATAATTTTTCTCCTTTTCTTAAATACCATTTATAGGCTTTTCTTAAATTAAGATTTTTTTTCTTATAAACATAAAAAAGATAATGATCAAAATCTATTAGAACTGTAGAAAATAAAACAATCAAAAAAGTTAGGAAAGTTAGATGAAAAAATAAAAGAAGGATTCCAGAAAAAATCGTTCCATAAATTATATGAAAAAATGGCCTCATTTTTTCCTAATGAGCATTATCAAATCTGCAAAGGCAGGTCTTGTTATGAAAACTCCTGCACTTATTCCTATGATTGTTGTAACTGCAAAACCCTTGAACAATCCTGCAACAGCCCAACCTAAAGGAATTAAAGAAGCAACGGAAGTAAAGTAACTTCCAAAGATTATTCCGAAGGCTCTCTTCAATCTTTTCTTCAAAGTCAATTCCCCTTCCTCTCTTGATTCGTCCAATAAAACAACTTGATCATCAACACCAGTTCCAACTGTGGCCAAGATACCTGCAATACTTGGCAAATCTAAACCCCAATTTATGAAAGATGCAATTCCTAAAATTATTATTACTTCAGATAAACTTGTTAAAACAACCGCCAAAGAAAGTTTTATATTTCTATATCTTATAAAAATAATTATCATTACAACTAAGAATGCAAAGAAGAATGCCCAGAAAATGTATTTAAGAAATTCTTTTCCTAATGTAGGCGAAAGATTATCCAACTTAACAACTTCAAGTTTAAATGGAAGACTTCCGGTTATAAGAATTGTCTGTAATTTCTTCATAGATTGCGTCGCATTTTTATAAGCATCGTCACGAGTTGCTCCGACACCAGAACCAGAAATAGAAATCTGCGTCGTTACAACCCCCTTTAATCCTTTACTTATGAAAAGGGAACTTACAGGTTTATCATCTACGAAAAGATCTATTTTTTTAGAGAGATAAGTAGGATTTTTAGGATCTATACCTAACCTACTAGTCGCATTCGCTTGTCTTCTCGCAGCCCTCCCACTTAAAGTTATTGAAAATTGATAATTACAAACATAAGAACTCCCCTGAGCATTACAACTTTGAATTCCGGAACAATGTGCATCATTCCTACAAACAGAAGCAACATCTCTTTTCCCCCCATAGAAAACGGTTTGATTGTTTATCTTCGCTTGAAATTTACCTTGCTCCTCTATTAAATTCTTAAGATCCCTTGGAGATTTTCCGGCGATTTCTATAAGCATGAATTTATTTCCTTCTAAATCTGTTATAGGTAAAACTTTCACATCAGATAAACCAAAAACATTAAGCCGATTTAGAGTAACTGCGATTAAATCTTTTAGTTCAGATTTAGTTAAAGTTTTATTCTTAGCTTTAACTAAGGCCCTTGAACCCCCAGATAAATCCAAACCTAATTTGAGATTTGTCTTCGGAATTTTGGAAATAATTATTTCTGGAGCTACTTTTGAATAATAATCAATCGATCCCTTGGTCATTCCAAAAACGAGGTGTCTACTTTCATTCGAAGGAAAATTTGTATTAATTGTCTTATAAAAATTTTTCAAAGAAGAAATTTTTGCCCCATCGACTGTCGTTAAAATCTGTCCTTGACGAAAACCTTGAGTATAAGCAGTTGAGTTCAATTGAACATTGGTAACAAGAATTCCGCTCTGAAATATCCCTTGAAAAGAAATTAAGAAAAGTAAGGAAATAATAAGACTAAAAATTAATAGCCAAATTCTCCAGGTTAATTTATTTTTCATTTCTCCTCCTTAAAACATACCACTTAAGTATTGAAACATTCGTTATCCAAGTGTTTATTAAATCAAAAGACAAGCCCAAAACTAAAACTAAAAAGATTTGATAAAGGACTCCTGAAACCGGCCCGATTACAACTAAGGCAGAGAGTATTGCGAAAAGAGAAGTTAAGGTCATTGTCGTTCCTGTTTTGAAAGAACTAAATATTCTCTCATTTAAACTTCCGTTAGTTCTTTTCAAGACCCTTGTCGTTAATAAAATATCTGTGTCTACCGAATAACCTATGAGCATAAGAAAAGCAATCACTCCTGCAATTGAAATTCTTATATTAAGAATGTCTATAAGAGTTAAAGTCATAATCATATCACCGAAGGCAGAGAGCACAACTGCGAAAGAAGGAACAAAAGTTCTAAAAATTAGAAAAACTACCAAGGCCATCAAAATAAATGCGAAGACTAAAGCCATTATCAGTTGCTTATAGAAATCTTTTCCTATTCCTGCCCCAGTAAATTCAAAACTAGAATTCTCATTCGTTAAATTGTAACCGAGATAATTTTGTAAGACTTTCCTTGAAGTCCCGGGAGAGGTTTTTGTTTCAAGAATAATTGAAGTTGTCTTCCCAGAAATTAGATTCTTAGTTTCTTTAACATTCAAAGAGTCTAATTTTGAAGAAACTCCATTCACAAGATTTGATTTATTAATGCTTCCATAGATCGTAATCAACGTTCCCCCTGTAAGAGAAACATCTTTATGAACTATATCTTGATTCTGAGAGTAAAAAATCCCTAGATAAAAAAAAGAAAATAAAAATAAAGAGAGGGGAATAAGTAAAAGCAATTTGTAATGCTTGTCGTGCAGTTTTTCTAAATTAATTTTTTTCATTTTACTATGCGCGGATCGGGACTCGAACCCGAGTCATCTGCTTGGAAGGCAGACATTCTACCACTGAACTATCCACGCTTAAAAATCCATCTTTTCTTCGATTAATAAATTTAACGTTATTAAACGCCCAAGACAGGATTCGAACCTGCGACCCCTTCCTTGCTCCAATTTTAGGAGGGAAGTGCTCTATCCAGACTGAGCTACTTGGGCTTGAGGGGATAGGTTGAACTTACTGAAATACTTGGATCGTTCATGCGAGAGAGAGGATTCGAACCTCCGTAGGCATAAGCCAACAGATCTTGAGTCTGCCCCGTTTGACCACTCCGGCACTCCCGCTTACAAACTTAAAGTTAAAGAAATAGTGTATAAAAACCTTTATAAGGCTAAGGATTTTAAGAAAAAAAGACGGCCATAATAAGATGGAAACACCTGTTCTCATTCCGAACACAGAAGTTAAGCATCTTATGTTGATGAGAGTAGTGTCCCAAAAGATGCCAAATCATTAAGCTGTCTTCCTTATTTTTTTAATGAAAAAGAATGTATCAAAAAAAGAAGCCGAAGAAAAGATTTCAGAATTCTTTAAAGATTTTAAAAATAAAACTTCTAAGGAATTTAAAAAAATAAATAAATTATCTATGAGTTATAGAATTCCTCTCAAAGAAAAAAGAAAATTATTCTGTAAAAAATGTTATAATCCTTATCTTAATTCTAAAATAAGAATAAAGAAAGGGAAAAAAATAATTATATGTGGAAATTGTGGACAAATCAGTAGATGGAAATTGAAATAATTTTATCCTTAAGATTTTCTAAATCGACTAATAATTTCTACAAAGTCTTCCTGTCCTAAAAACATCGCCCTGCAACATTGCCTGTCCAATCCAAGCTCATCTAAAGCCTTCTTCTCCGAAACTCCTTGAGAAATTTGTTTCTTATATTTTTCCCAAAGATGGGCAATCGGTTTTCCACAAGAAAAACACCTTATTGGAATTATCATTCTTTTTCTGCTCTTTTTCTTTATTTAAATCTTTTGTTTAGTTATTTTTAAGAAAAAAATAAATCCCAAATTGAATAGATTTTCTAAAAAAGAACAAGCTTCAAAATCAAATAGATTTTTAAAGGAAATTTCCTTTTTTAATAAACGAAAATGAGTAAAAGAAAAAAGATTAGAACCCGAGGAAAGCTTAGCTTTAGTAGATACTTTCAGAAATTTGAGGAAGGAAATTCTGTCGCAGTTGTCGCAGAACCTGCGGTAGCGAACAATTTTCCAAAAAGATTACAAGGACAAACAGGGGTCGTTTTAGGAAATGTTGGAAGATCTTATTCTATCTCAATAAAGAAAAAAAAATATCTTATCGAACCAATTCATTTAAAGCGAATAAAACAAAATGATAATAAAAAGTAAATCAGTAAGTATGGCAGAATCTTTAAAATACCTTCAGGATTCTGATAAAGAAAAGGAATTAAGGAGTTTCATACAGAAGTTCACTAAGAGGACCCCAGAGGATGGTGAAAAACTCAGAAATGCTTTAGATGAATTAGATATTTTAATATTAAACTCCGAAGATATCTCAAAAATAATTGATATCTCTCCAAAGACCCCAGAGGATTTAATTAAAACAATTCCTGGAAAAAGCCTAGAAGAAGATGAAACAAAAAAAATACTTGAAACAATTAAAAAAATCAAATAAAGGATACAAAAATGATGAAGAAGAATCTACATATAAAAACGAAAGTAAAGAGAATTACCATTAGAAGAAAGAGGAGTCTTAAATGAAAGCAAATGTGAAATTTTCATTCATCCTCAAAGGACAGGAGGGTGTTTTCGAATGAAAGAAGATTATGCAATTGTTCTGGAATATTTACCGAATGGGTATCCTTTAGAAAATAAAAGAATTCCAATTATACAAGCAATCGGGGAAGGGAGTTTGATTCTTTTAGAACTAATTCCTAAAAAAGGGGTTAAGATTGATCCTGAAGAAAAAGTTTATATTGGTGAAGGAAAAAGAGAAAAGATTTCTTATATTTCTGAAAGATTAAAGCGAGAGAAACTCACAGAGTCTGCGAAGAATGAACTTAAAATAATTATTTCTCAGAGAATTGATCAAGATGAGGCTCGATTTTTGAAGTTCTTTAATGAGGCAATAGCTGTGAATAAAAGACTACATCAGTTGGAACTTCTTCCAGGATTAGGAAAAAAATATGTAAAAGAAATATTAAAAGAAAGAGATATAGAAAAATTCTCTTCCTTTGAAAATCTAAGAAAAAGGATTCCAAACCTTCAAGATCCTAAGAAAATCATAGAACGAAGAATTTTTAAAGAACTAACGGAATTTGAAAGATATAATTTATTAATATAATGAAACCAGAACAAAGTAATCAAAAAAAGCAAGTAAGAATAATTAGAGTATTCTCTAAAGATATGGAGGAGGATAGAAAAGTTTATCCAGCTTTAACGAAAGTTAAAGGAATTTCTTGGGCAATCTCAAATGCAATTTGCACTTCTTTGGGGATAGAAAAGACTAAAGAATTAAGAGATTTAACAGAAGAAGAAATGAATAAAATAATTACATTTAGGAAGAAACTTAAATTTCCCAGTTATCTTTTAAACAGAAAAAAAGATTTTGACAGTGGAGAAGACCTTCACTTAATCGGTGTTGATTTGGAACTAAAAAAAAGTTTAGATATAAGACGCCTAAAGAAGATAAAAAGTTATAGAGGATATCGACACACCCTTGGGCTTCCTACGAGGGGTCAGAGAACGAGAAGTAATTTCAGAAAGAATAGGGTAAAGGGATCTGGAATTAAGAAAAAAAGTAAAAAATTAAGTAATAAAACTTTATAAAATGAAAAGAAAACATAAAAGTTATTCAAAACCAAAAAGACCTTTTGATAGTAAAAGATTTGAAGAGGAAGCAGAGTTGAAAAAAGAATTTGGATTGAAAAATAAAAGGGAAATTTGGAAAGCTGAGGCAAAAATAAAGGTTATAAGAAATAAGGCAAAAAAGATGATCTCAGAAAAAGAAGATAAGCAAAAGAGCCTCTTTAAACAATTAAACTCTTTGGGATTTGAAGTCAAATCAATAGCGGATGTTTTGGGGATGGAAGTAAAGGATTACTTAAAAAGAAGACTTCAAACTTTTGTTTTTCAAACGAATCTTGCTAAAACCCCTCGGGAAGCGAGACAATTAATAAGCCATAGGAAAATTCTTGTTAAGGGAAGTGTGGTAGATAAACCTTCTTATCTGGTTAAAGTTTCACAAGAAAAAGAGATTTCTCTAAGAAAAGTTATTCAAGAGAAAAAGATTCTTAAATCAGAAACTCCTGTTAGAGAAAAAATAGAGGAGGTTACAGTATAAATGGAAAATGAAGAAAAAGATTCAAAGATAGAAGCAGTTCTTAATGTTTATACCTCTTTTAATAATACCATAATTCATATGAGTGATTTGTCTGGTAGAACACTCCTAAAAGTCACTGGAGGAATGGTTACGAAGCACGGAAGATTAAAAGCTAATTCAACTATTGCTATGTTTATAATTAAAAAAATTGAAGATGAAGCAAAAGAATTGAAAATTTCTTCATTTTATTTAAGAATAAGGGCAAAGACTGGAAACAGTTCAAAGGGGCCTGGTCTTCACACAATTATGAAAACTTTATCAAGAGATGGATTTAAAGTGTTGAATATTTTGGATTGCACGAGAATTCCAAGAGGTGGACCAAAAAAGAAAGGTGGACGAAGGGGGAGAAGACCTTGATGAACTTAATTAATCCTAAAAAAGAGATTCTCTCTCTTAAAATAAAAATAGGTGAAAGTCTGGCAAATTCGATAAGGCGAAGTGTTTTTGAGATTCCTGTTTTGGCCGTTAAAGAATTAGAAATTTCAAAAAATGGATCTCCTTTATACAACGAGACAATAGCACATCGTGTTGGACTAATCCCTCTGAAAAAAGGGACGATTCAAAATAAGAAAGCCCTTCCAAGTTTTAAATTGGATTGTGAAGGCCCTGGTTTTGTCTATTCAAGAGAAATGAAAGGGGAACCGGAATTACTTTCGGGGGATATCCCAATAACTTATTTAGGGGAGGAACAGAAATTAAATTTTGTTGCTAAAACTGAGATGGGAACTGGTTTGGAACATTCTAAATTTCTTCCAGGTTTTATTTTTTATAGAAAATTCTTTGATGTAAAAATAGACAAAAAATGTCCAAAAGAAATCCTTGAATTTCCTGGAGAATTTCTCAAAGAAGAAAAGGGAACCCTAAAAATGAGAGAGGGTTTAGATGAATCAACCTTAGTTAATTTTAGAGAATTCTCCAAAAAGTTTGGAAAGGATCTTGTAAAAGTGACTCCAACAGAAAACCTCTTTTTATCAATTGAATCTTTCGGTCAAATAACTCCTAAAAAGATTTTTGAAGAATCAATAAAGGAACTTAAAAAAAATCTGAAAGAATTCTCCAAAAAGCTATAACAATATTCCAAGCATCAACGAGTAGGTGGGGATGCCGGAGTGGTCAAACGGGCTGGACTAAGGATCCAGTGGCTTATTGCCTACGAGGGTTCGAATCCTTCTCCCCACATAAATTAAAATTGAAATACAAGATTTTATAAATAAAAAGAATTTTTCAAAATTATGAATTCAAATAGAAAAATAGAAAGAAGATTAAAGGAAAAGAAAAATGCTTCTTTAGTTAAAACTATAATCTCTTCCAAAAAACAAGAAGGCTGGAAAAATATTAGAAATAAACTTTTAGTGCCAAATCGTAAGAAAAAAATCCTAACTCTTACAGAATTAAATAAAAAATCAGAAGAAGGAAAAGGTTTTCTCTTTGTAGGAAAAATTCTTTCACAAGGAAGTTTTGAAAAAAAAATCCGGCTTGTTGCATCTTCATTTTCTAAAGTTGCAGAAAAAAAATTATTGAAAGCCAATTGTAAACTTTCTACAATAGATGAAGAAATACTAAAAAACCCTAAGATGAATGGTCTGGAGATAATAGAATGAAATTAATAGATGGAAAAGGAAATATCCTTGGACGACTTGCAAGTCTTGTGGCAAAGGACCTCCTTAAAGGAGAAGAGGTTAGAATTTTTAATTGTGAAGAAGTAATTATAAGTGGTTCAAGAAAAGTAGTGAAATCTAAATTTGAAGAATTAAGACGAAAGGGAAGTAAAGGTAGTCTCAAAGGTCCTAAAATTCCTCGTGTGAGTTATAAGATTGTTAAGAGGAGTATTAGAGGCATGCTTCCAAATTATAGGGTTGGACGAGGGAGGTTGGCTTATAAAAGACTCCTCTGTTATAATGGACTTCCGAAAGAGTTTGAAGGTAAAAAGGTTGAGAGTTTAAATGTAATTAAAGATATAAAACATATTAAGGTTAAAATTTTAGAAAAATGAAAACAGAAAAATTAATTCTTTCTTCAGGTAAGCGATCAAGAGCTAAGGCGAGAACTTCCATAAAACCAGGGAATGGTTCTATAAGAATAAATAAAGTGCCTTATCAGAACTTGGGCTTTCTCGAGAGGTTGGAAATAGAAGAAGTTTTACTCATTACTAAGAAAATTTTAAAAAAATTAGATTTTGATATTTCCGCAAGAGTTTCTGGAGGAGGAAAGAATGGGCAAATAGAAGCTGTAAGAATGGCTATGAGTAAAGCTATAATTACTTTTTCAAAATCGAAGGAATTAGAATTGGCGTTCTCTCAATATGATCGTAACATCCTCGTCGCAGATGTCCGAAGAAAAGAACCGAATAAACCCGGAGATAGTAAGGCAAGAAAGAAAAGACAAAGTTCTAAAAGATAAATTAAATTAGTTTTAAATTCTCTAATTTGTCTTGAACATGATTGAAGAGTGTGGAAGAAATTATTTGTTGATGTTCTCCTTGAAAAATAGATTTATTGAATTTTACTTTTCCAAGATAAGTAAAATTTGTTAATATTTTTTTTAAACCATTAACTGAAAGTTTATGTTTTTTTGAGAGCTGTCTTAGGCTTATTTTCTCGTTAAGAAAATTCTCAAAGATTTCTTCGACTTCTCTAAAATTATCTGCAGGAACTAATTTCTTTCCATAAAATTTATACCCAAAAGGTGCCCTCGAGACAATCCTCCCACTTTGAACAACCCGCGCCATTCCTTCTTTCTTCCCCTCCTCTAAGTAAAACAAACCTCTTCTAAAAGAACTTAAAAAACTTTTATCTACTTTTTCAGAGACATATGATTTGAATTTATCTTCTTCATTTGGGGAAAATTTTAAACAAAAGGGGCAAAGAAAAGCCTCGAATTTTTTTTCATTCTTCTCAGAGAAGAACCCACATTTTTCACATTGTTGAGATTGCATTTGATAATATCTGTTTTAAAATTTAAAGGTATAAAAGATTTACTAAACTTTAAAAACAAAGCTTACTTTTAACGCCTATGAGAAAATTTGGACTTTCAGAAGAATTAATTAGAGAAATTTCCAAAAAAAATAAAGAACCTTCTTGGATGTTGAAGAAAAGACTTTTAGGCTACAAGATTTTTAAAAAAAAAGTTTTACCTGATTGGGGCCCGGATTTAAGTGAGTTAAATCTGGATAAAATAAAATATTTTAAAGAGTCTCTTGGAAAAAAGAATTCAAATAAATGGGAGGATGTTCCGAAGGAAATAAGGGAGGTATATGAAAGACTTGGTATTCCAAAAGCAGAAAAAGAATCTTTGGGAGGAGTTGGAGCCCAATATGATTCTTCTATTGTTTATCATAACTTAAAGAAAGAATTAGAAAAAAAGGGCGTTGTCTTCTTGAGTTGTGGAGATGCTTTAAAAAAGGAATCCAAATTAATGAAAAAATATTTTATGACCTCTTGTGTTCCAATCGGGCTCCATAAATTTTCTGCATTACACGCAGCAGTCTGGAGTGGGGGAACTTTCATTTATATTCCTAAAAATACAAAAGTAGAACTACCTTTGCAAGCTTACTTTAGAATGAATGAAAGAAGCGGCGGGCAATTTGAACATACTTTAATAATTGTGGATGAGGGCTCAGATTTACATTATATTGAGGGATGTTCGGCACCGAAAAATCAGGAAAGTTCTTTACATGTTGGATGTGTTGAAATTTTTGTTATGAAAAATGCTAAGATGAAGTATTCTTCAATAGAAAATTGGAGTAAAAATGTTTATAATTTGAACACAAAAAGGGCAATCGTCGAGGAGAATGGAAAAATAAGCTGGGTTAATGGAAATTTAGGAAGTAAAAAAACTATGCTTTATCCTAGTAGTTTTTTAATTGGAGAAAATTCTCGAAGCGATTATTTAGGAATCACTTACGCAGGAAAGGGCCAATTTCAGGATACTGGGTGTAAAGTTTATCACCTTGCTCCAAGAACGAAATCATATATTTTAAGTAAAAGTATAAGCAAGGATGGAGGTATAAGCTCTTATAGGGGATTAGTTAAAATAAGTCGGGGGGCGGTAGACTCAGTCACGAGTGTTAGTTGTGAAGGACTCTTACTTGACAAAAAAAGTGTCTCAAAAACTTTTCCAAGTATGGAGATTAAAGAGAATAAAGTTTTGGCAAATCACGAAGCAAAAATTGGTTCAATCGATCAGGAGCAATTATTCTATTTAAAGAGTCGGGGTTTGAACGAAGAAGAGTCTATAAAATTAATTATAGCAGGATATATAGAACCAATTGTAAAAAAGTTGCCTTTAGAATATGCGGTTGAATTAAATAAATTGATTGATATTGAAATTGAAAAAGAACTCAATAAAAAATAATTAAATTAAAAATGAATATAAAAAAGATTAGAAAAGATTTCCCTTTCTTTAAAAATAACCCTGGATTAGTTTATTTAGATAATGCTGCAACAACCCAAAAACCAAAAGAAGTTATAAACAATCTAAAAGATTTTTATGAAAGAAAAAATTCAAATATTCACCGAGGACTCTACAAATTAAGTGAAGAGACAACAGAAAATTATGAAAATTCTAGAGGGGGTGTTGCAAATTTCATAAATGTAAAAGCAGAAGAAATAATCTTCACGAGTGGAACTACAAATTCTTTAAATTCTCTCTCAAGAAATATAGGTAATATAATTCCACCAGGAAAAACAGAAATTCTAATTAGTGAAATGGAACATCACTCAAATATTCTTCCTTGGCAAAGACTTGCAGAAAACAAGTCTTTAAAATTAAAATTTTTTAAAACAACTAAAGATTTTAAATTAGATTTAGAAGATTTAAAAAAAAAGCTCTCAAAAAAAACAGCAATACTTTCTTTTAACCACATCTCAAATACTCTTGGAACGATCAATCCCATAAAAGAAATAACCTCTATGGGAAAAGAACGGGGAGCAATTTGTATTGTTGATGCTGCTCAAAGTATTGGGCATAAAAAAATAGATATAAAAAAAATAGGTTGTGATTTCCTTGCGTTTTCTTCTCATAAAATGCTTGGCCCTCTGGGATCTGGTGTTTTGTATGGAAAGAAAGAACTCTTAGGAAAGATGAACCCATTTGATCTTGGAGGTGGGATGGTAAAAGATGTTTTCGAATTAAATTACATTCCAAAAAAGATTCCTTCTAAATTTGAAGGTGGAACTCCAAATATTGTTGGAGCCCTTGGAACAAAGGTAGCTATTGAATATATAAAAAAGATTGGACTGGAAGAAATAGAAAGACAAGAAAAAAAATTAATGAAACACACATTAGAAGGATTGAAAGAAATAGAAAATATAAAAATTTATAATCCTGGAATAAAAGATAGTGGTGGAATTGTTTCATTCAATTTAAAAAATTTGCATGCGCACGATGTTGCTTCTCTTCTTGATGATTATAAAATTGCAATAAGGGCAGGACACCATTGTACGATTCCTCTTTTAAGAAGTTTAAAAATTAATAGCACGGCAAGAGGAAGTTTCTACTTTTATAATACTCTTGAGGAAGTCAATAAATTTGTGCAGGCTTTGAAAGAAATTAATCAAAAATATGGAAAATAAAGAAATGTACCGAGAAGAATTATTGGAGTTGTATAAAAATCCGCTCAACTTTGGAAAATTAAAAAAGTTTTCTTCCGAAGCTAAAGGGGAAAATGAAAGTTGTGGAGATTCAATTCATATACAAATATTAACGAATGGAAAAATAATAAAGGATATAAAATTTGAGGGAATTGGTTGTGTTCTTTGCTTAGCTTCAACTTCCCTCGTGACAGAAAAATTAAAGGGAAGAAATATTGAAGAAGTTAAAAAATTAGGTGAGAATTTTGTTTTTAAAACTCTTGGCTTTGAACCCCTTCCGGCAAGAGTAAAATGTACTACTCTTGGTTTAGAGACTATAAGGGAGGCTTTATGGAAAAATTAGAGATAAAAAATTTAGAGGTTCTATGTGGAGAGAAAAAATTATTAAAAAAGATAAACATCTCTATAAACGTGGGAGAAACCGTTCTTCTTCTTGGTCCAAACGGCGCTGGAAAAACAGTTTTGGGAAAAGTTATAATGGGGCACCCAGCTTATAAAATAAAAAAAGGAAAAATAATGTTAAATGAAAAATCAATAAATAAATTAGAAACAGAAGAGAGAGCTAAAAAAGGAATCTTTTTGTCGTTTCAAGAACCTGAACAAATAAAAGAAATTAGTCTATCTAAATTTCTTAGAAAAATTGTCAGAAAAAAGAAAGAGATTTCGATTTTTGAATTTAAAGATCGTCTTAAAGAAATGGAAGCAAACTTGGAATTAAAGGATGATTTTTCGGAGGAAAGTTTAAATGTTACTTTTTCTGGAGGTGAGAAGAAGAAATCAGAAATCCTTCAAATGATCTCCCTCTCCCCGAAGTTTATCATCTTAGATGAAATCGACTCTGGTTTAGACATAGACTCCCTGAAAATAGTTTTTGAAAATATAAAGAAATTTATAAAGAAGGAAGATAAAGGACTCTTGATAATTAGTCATAATGAATCTTTATTAAAATATATAAAACCAGATAGATTTTACGTTTTAAAGGAAGGGAGAATTGTTTTAAAATCCTCCTCGGAAAAGCTTTTGAAAGAAGTTTATAAAAAAGGCTTCTCTTGGATTGAAAGACCTAATTGAGAATTCTATCTAAGGGAGATCTTATTTTTTTTAACTCCTTCGTTGATATATGAGTATAGATTTGTGTAGTAGCCAGGTTTGAATGTCCTAAAAGCTCTTGAATTTTTCTTATATCAACACCCGCCTCTAAAAGATGAGTTGCAAAAGAATGTCTCAGGGTGTGTGGATGAACATCTTTTTTTATACCTGCCCGCTTAGCAGCTCTCTTGACAATCTTCTGGATATCCCTCGAGGACAAACTACCACGATAAGAATTAAAAAGAAGCTCTTCTTTATTTTCTTCTTGCTTTATTGTCTGTTCTTTTAATGCTGAAACGAGTATTTTTGGTATATTAAACATCCTATCTTTTTTACCTTTTGCTTTTCTTATGAATCCAACACCTTCTTCAAAATTTAAATCTCTTATTTTAAATGAAACAATTTCTGAGACCCTCATTCCACAAGCATAAACTAGGCTTACCATTAAATAACTTTTCTTATTCTTTAAAACAGATAAAAGTTTTTTAACCTCCTCCTGAGTTAAAACCACAGGAATCTTTGTTTCTTTTTTTGGTCTTTTTATTTTCTTAGTTATATCTTTATCAAGAATATTTATATAAGCATATTTTATCGCAGAGAGAAAAAGAATTATTGATGAAGGAGACTTGTCAGAAAATTTCTCTGCCATATAAAATTTAACGTCATTCATAGTCATCTCTTTTGGATTCTTCTTAATAAAATTTAAGAGAGCTATATTGGCATTTAGATAATTTCTAAGAGTATAGTTTGAACTTTTCGAGATTTTTAATTCTATTTGTAATTTTTTTAAAAAATCTTCTTCCATCTATTTAGATTTCAAATCTTTTTTTTAAATCTGAAAAAAATTGTTTATTGTTTTTGAATAAAATAGTTTTCATACCTAACTTTTCTGCAGGAATAAGATTCCATCTTTGATTGTCTACGAATAATATTTGAGAAGATTTTAAATTCAATTTTTTTTTCAAAAGTTTATAGATTTTGATATTTGGTTTTCTTAATCCAACTCGGTCAGAAATTATTACTGGAGAAAAATTTTTATAAAATTCTTTCTTTACCATTACTTTTTCTGAGAGTGGCCATTGATCTGAAAGGATTGAAATTTTGTAACCTTGTTTTTTTAATTCTAAAGATCTCCTATAAAGCTCTTTATTAATTTTGAAATATTTTTTATAAATTTTCTCATATAGTTTTTTCAACTTTTCTTTGGGAGTTTGTAAATTATAAGAAATTATTTTCAATAATTCTGTAGGAGAAATTTTTCCTTCAATTGATTTTGAATAAGCGCTATCTATAGAATCAAAATAAAAATCTAAGGATAATTTTAATGATTTTGCAACCTCTGCATGTATCCCGGGATTCTTCTTAGAGCTTTTATAATTCTTATCGGTAACTAAAACACTTCCAATGTCAAAAACAATTGCTTTAATTTTCATTTTACACTTCAAGTTGTACGAACTTATTTAAATAATCTTCTATATAGATAATTTTATAAATCATTAAACTTCGGTGGTATAAAGTAGAATTGATTTGAGTTACTCTTGTAGTGTTTTCTATGGGTAGAATTCTTGAACAAAGATACTTTAGTAGAATGGAGGAAGAAAAATGAGTAAAAGAATATATGTTGGGAATTTGCCTTTTAGTGTTGGCCAGAAAGAACTTAGAGAGCTTTTCGGAAAATATGGAAAGATTGAAGATGTAGAAGTTATCTCTGATAGGTTCAATGGTAGATCTAAAGGCTTTGGTTTCATAACTTTTGAGAATGATGGAGATGTTGCTGCAGCAATTGCTGGAACAAATGAAAAAGACTTCAATGGAAGAGCCTTAAAAGTTAACGAAGCTAGACCAAGAGAAGAAAGAACAGATACAAGAAGAAGATAATTCTTCTTATTTTGTTCGTACAATGTATATTGTACGAATGTTTTTTATTTTTTTTATTTTTTGAGGTGTTTTTGTTCATTAAGGTTACCTTTGTATCTTAATAGAGAAATTAGAAGATCGAATTAAGATATAAATGATTAAGGTTTGAGGGTTATTCAAAGAAAGATCTTGAATCTATGAGCAAACCTTAAAACAGCACATTTAGGTAATCTGATGAAACAGTTCTTATTATGAATGAATTCAATCCTACTTTAAAAAGAATTGAAAAAGAAAATAGTTTTTAGATAATATTTTAGAAAGTTTCCTCAAAGATTGTTAATTTGTAAACCCGCTTCTAACTAAGGAATCATTTTTAGAACTCCTTTCAACCTCTTTAATTATTTTCTCTATAAATTAGTCGAAAGAAATTTTAGTAAGAAATTAAAATAAGAGAATACTGTAATAAATTGTAGTTCTATGAAGAAATTAATTGAAGGAGGTTTCTTGTTTAAATTTGAATAATTAATTAGATTAATAAAATTTTTTTAAAGATCCAATTTAGCTCAGAAATCAGAGGAATTTTGAAGAAAGAGTTGGTTTTCAAAAATAAAATAATTAAGATTTTGTAATTCTACTTAGTAGATCCTAATAAAAAAACCAAATGAATTTGAAACTTTTGTTTCTAAAAGATTTTAATTATTTTATTTTTGAAAACTTTGTTCATTAAGGTTACCTTTGTTAAGAGATTTAAATTTAATAAAATAAGGGGAAAATAATTGAGTTTGATTTTTAGGTCTTTTATTTAGTTTGGTAGAGTTTTTATAAATTAAATTTTTAAAAAAGAGATTAAAAACACCTGTTTGTTGTTTAAGGGTGTTTAAACAGCTGTTTGGACAGCTGTCCAAAAAAGAAAGAATAGATTAAAATAAATTAAAAAAAGTATAATTTTTTTTTATCGAGGGAAAAGTTTTTAAACTAAACAAATATAAAAGTATTATGTTTAAATGGTTCTTTAAAAAAAGAGGTTATAGAGAAATAAAAGAAGAAACTAAGAAAGGTTTTCTTTCAGTAAAAAAAGATATGGAAGGTCTTAACCTTAATTTAGATGATCTAAAAGAAGAAGAAGAAAAACAAAAAAAAGAAATTATTGAAATACTAAAAGATTTATCGACGATAAAAGAAGATATTCTAAATTTAAAAAACTTTTTTGTTATTTCTGGAGAAAAAGATTCTAAGAAAAAGATTAAAATAAACAAACAGCTGTCCAAAGAACAAACAGGTGTTTATGCTGTTCAAACAGCTGTTCAAACAGCTGTTCAAACAGCTGATTTAAGCCAATTTTCTATAACTGAAAGAGCAATTATTTGGATTCTATTAAATTCTGATTTAAAATTAAGTTATACAGACCTTTCTGCTATGTTGGGAAAAGAAAAATCAACGATTAGAGGCCAAATAAACACTATAAAACAGAAAAGTGAGAGTTTAATTGAAGAAATAGTTGAAAGAAATGGGAAAAAAAGGGTATATATACCCCAAAAAATAAAAGAAAATCTATTAAAAAGGTCAAAAGTGAGGATAAGATAGCTTAGAAAAGGAATTATATCCTATAGGGGGAAATTGTTTTTTTTTTCTATGTAAAAAAGAGAGGGATAAGAGAATTTTTAAGATGTAATGGAAGATAAAATATAATCGGTAGACCGAAAATCTAAAGATTTCTAAGTTTAAGTATACCTGAAAGAGAGAACCCTTTCTTAAATTCTGTTGAGATGTTTAAGATAATATTTTTATTATTTATTTTATTCTTTTGTATAGGTATCCCCTTGAAAATTAACCTTCTAACATAATCTCTGACGGAACTTTCAGTAAGATTAATTCTTTTTGATATCTTAGAATAATTTGATCCATTTTCTTCTTCGTCAAATTGGTATATAATTGAAAAAATTAAAAATTCTTGAGGGGTTAGTGTTTTAAATTTTATTCTTATTTCTTTCTGAATAGAATCTAATTTTTCTAAAACATCCAAAGCATCCTTAAAAGAATTTTCTGTGGACTTATTTGGTGTAATTAGATTCATTGATTGCTGTAAAAAACTATCAAATTTCTGTTCGTCCCCTTTAAAATTAGAGTTTTTTATGTGTCTGTCTGTCTGTCTGTCTGTCTGTCTGTCTGTCGAAACCCCCCCATTTCCAGTGGAAATCTCTTGATTTTGGTCATTTAAAGGCTTGAAAACCTGTCTGTCTGTCGAAGAAATGTGTCTGTCTGTCGAAGAAATGTGTCTGTCTGTCTGTCTATTTATAGAAGAATTTTCAGAAGAAGATTTTTTACTAGAGATTATTTTTAATTTCTCTTCTAATAAATTTGTTTTTAATCTTTCTTTTTTCAATTCCTCTTTAAAAAAATTAACATCTTCTTTAATTTGATTTATTTCTTCTTTAATTTTAATAAAAGCCTCTTTAATTGGATCCATAAAATATAAAAAGAAAATAGAGTATAAAAAGATTATTAAGATTTATAATTCTCTTTATAAAATTTATAAACTTTATTTGTGATTGTCCACCTTATTCTTTTTTTATATTTTATTCCTTTAGGGTTTTTTTTAATTCTTTTTAATAAATTCTTCTTCTCTAATTGAATTAAAAGATCTTTAGTGAATTCTTCATCCCTTATAATTTCTTCAGAAATCTTTACAGTGAATAAAGGTTCTGGGAAATTAATATATAATAAATTCAAAATTTGTTCAGAAATCTTTTTTCTTTTATTTTCAGATATTTTCATATCAATCTTTTAGGGAGGGAAGAGGTATGTGTGATGGCAAATTGAGAAAATCTTCCAATTCAATTGCCTTTATTGTTGCTTTTTTTAATATGATATTAAATAAGAAATTCTTAAATTCTTCTGGAATTTTTTTCTTTTTCCATTCTTTTAAAACTTTTTTAGATAAATCTTCTTCAAGAGAAAATAATAAATCTCCTTTTAAGGAAATTTTGGCAAAATCAGGTTTATAGAAGACCTCGAAGAGAAAATCTACTTTTATAAAATCTTTAGTTTCTGATAAATTCTGTATTTTTATTTTATTAATATCCTCTATATCTAATTTACTTTCAACTTTAACATCAGAATTATTTTCTGACTTTTTTTCAGCAAAAATACTATTTAAATTAAATCCAAGGAAATTCATAAAATAATAGATAGGTATTCCTTTATAAATTTTATTAAATATATTTATATTAAGATTTATTTATATTAAATCTTCTTCAGAAACTATTACAAAATCACCCATAGCAATTATAGCATTATAAGGTATCAAAAATCCTTCAGTTCTTGTTTTCTCTAAATTAAGATTTTTAGAATAAATTGTTAAATCTTTTACAACTAAATTTATCAATTCTCCTGATTCTGTATCAAAAGTAACATCCTTGACAAAACCCAATCTTTTCCCCTCTTTTGTAACGATCATTTTCCCTTTAATTAAATCAAATGATTTTTTTGAAATATCCATAATTAAATCATTACAATTCAATTTATAAATTTTTCTATGGTTTTAAGTTTATTTAAAAATTAGGTGTGCCCCCTTTGTTTCGCCTAGAAAGTTTTAAAAAAGAAAAATTATTTTTTTTTTGTTTTTGTTTATTTATAATTATATATGTATTATAATATATATAATATATATAATATATTTTATTTTTCTAAAAATTATCATAATAATCTTTATTTATCTCTTATATTACTCCTTTACTCTAATAATCTTTATTTATTCCTTATATTACTCCTTTACTCTAATAATCTTTATTTATCTCTCATTTTCTTTTTAGAATATAATCTAATTCTAATTTATTTTTATTGAAATTAAATGAGTCTAAAAAAAATTAATTACCTCTTAATTGAATATTTCATTTCTATAGGAAATCTAGGGGTCTTTCTCTTTGAGTAGTAATAAGTTTTTATAAAGATTTTTTATTTTTATCGTATAAACAAATTCAATCAAAATTAAATTCCAATAGAAATCATCCTCTTTAGAATAGTTTTTTAATTTGATTAAATCTTTAATTTAATATGATGGATATAGAAAAAATATTTGATTCGTTCAAGGAAAGAAACATTTTCAAGGAGAAATCTGCGATTCAATCAGATTATGATCCTGGAAATGTTTTTCATAGGGACAACCAGATAAAACAATTAGCTTTGATTTTAGCACCAGTTCTCGGGGGAAATCTTTCAAGTAATCTTTTTCTCTACGGAAAAACCGGAACAGGTAAGACACTTTCTATAAAATTCGTTTCAAAAGAATTATTAAAGCATGTAGAGGAAGATTCTGATTTTAAATTAAAAATTGTCTATCTAAATTGTAAATTAAAGAAAGTTTCGGATACAGAATATAGAATTTTAGCTGAATTGATAAGGAAATTAGGGGGGAATGTTCCGGATACAGGTATTCCAACACAAAAAGTTTATGATAAATTCATAAGAATACTTGATTTTGAAAAGACTCTTACTGTGATTGTTTTAGATGAGATAGATCAGACAACAAAAAAATTATCTTATGATTTCTTATATAATTTAATAAGAATAAATTCTGAACTATCAAAGGGAAAAGTTTGTTTAGTTGGGATTAGTAATAATCTGACTTTTTTAGATAATATAGATCCCAGAGTAAAAAGTTCTTTATCTGAAGAAGAAATTGTTTTTCCACCATATAATGCTTTACAACTCAAAGATATTCTTTCTAAAAGGTCAGATTTAGTTTTTAAGAAAGGAGTTATTCAATTAGGTGTTTTAGAGAAATGTTCAGCTCTTGCGGCGAGAGAGCACGGAGATGCAAGAAGGGCATTAGATTTATTAAGAATCGCAGGAGAGTTGGCTGAGAGAGAAGGATCTAAAAAAGTTTTATTAAAGCATGTTGATCAATCAAATGAAAAAATAGATCATGATAAAGTTTTAGACATAATAAGGACCGAGCCGAAACAATTCCAAGTTGTTTTAAAATCAATAATGAATCTTGATGAAAAAGACCCCCTTAATGTTTTTACAGGGAAGGTTTATAATCTTTATCAAGAACTTTGTAATTCTAATAGATTAGAGATTCTTTCACAAAGGCGGGTTGGGGACATTATACAAGAATTTGATATGTTAGGCATAATTAATGTTAATGTTATTTCAAAAGGGCGAGGAGGCAGAATGAGGAAAATAAATCTTGTAATTGATAAAAATCTTTTAAATGAAGTAAGAAAAATAATAGAAAATTCTTTAAATTATAATTAAATGAAAAATAAAATATTAGAACTTTGTATGAAAGAAGAGGTTTTATTAGATGTTGAAAGTTTTGGAGTTTTACAAGATTTAGAGGATTCAGATTTTATAGAAATTGCCTTAAAACAAATAAAACAAAAAAAAATTCAAGGAGGTTTAGAACTTCTTTCTTTTTTAAAAAGTTTTAGGCTTTCTCGAGAGAAGGATTATAAAAAATCTATGAATCATATTTCAGAGAACTCAAAACAACAAAATTTTTCTGACGAAATTAAAAATTCCACCTCTTTAGGTTTAAGTGAATCGGAAGGAACCAAGAGTTCCACCTCTTTAGGTTTAAGTGAATCGGAAGGAAACAAGAG
>VAPE01031565.1_pt1 | contig 23911 bp, 22 predicted proteins | sample 3393911 | NCBI WGS metagenome assembly VAPE01 (sample SAMN08290436, study PRJNA428436) | hydrothermal vent metagenome | isolation source: Deep-sea hydrothermal vent chimney | place: Atlantic Ocean: South-mid Altantic Ridge
TAGAAGATTTTAAAAAACGAGAGAGTTATTTTTTTAGAGGACAAATCTTAGAAGATTTTAAAAAACGAGAGAGTTATTTTTTTAGAGGACAAATTTTTTTAGGGAAAATTTTAAAAAATGGGATGATTATTTTTTTAGGGTGCAAACCTTTTTAAACTTTTTAAATTTTTAAGGAAGATGAAACAAAGATTTTTCAGAAAGATTTTAAAAAATGGGATGATTATTTTTTTAGAGAAAAGAAATTTGCCGATTGTTTCTTTGGCTTATGTCGTTAGAAACGGTTCTATAAATGAAACTCTCGAGGAGAAAGGAATTTCTCATTATATAGAGCATATGCTTTACAAAGGAACTCCGACGAGAAATTCGAGACAGATAGCAAAAGAGATTGAAGGAACCGGAGGAATTCTAAATGGATTTACAAGTGAAGAAGTGACTGCTTTTTGGTGTAAAATACCAAATAAAAATCTTTCAATTGGGTTAGAAGTCCTTGGAGATTTAATGAAAAATCCGCTTTTTGAGAAAAAGGAATTAGAAAAAGAGAGGCAAGTAATATTTGAAGAGATAAAAATGTATCACGATACGCCTGCCCTTTATGTTCAGGATAGAATACAAAATTTATTGTATGACGGAACAATGGGAAAAGATATCATTGGTTCTTATGAAACTATGAATTCTATAACTCGAGAGAAGATTGTAAAAAAATTCAAAGAGATTTACACTCCTAATAATTTAATTTTGGCGGTTGTCGGTGATGTTGATTTCGAAGGATTAGTCAAGTTCGTAGAGAAAAATTTCGGAACAGAGAGAGCAGAAGTACCGAAGATTTCATTTGGAACGAAAAACGATTCTGTAATTGAAGAAAGAGAAGGAATCTCTCAAGCGAATTTAGTCTTCGCGCATCACACTCCTTTAGCGACGGACGACAAAAGTTATGCTGCGATAATCCTAAACGAATTAATGGTTGGAGGAATGTCCTCGAGATTGTTTAGTGAAATAAGGGAGAAAAGAAATTTAGCTTACGCCGTTCGTGGAGGGTCAAATATTAATGAAAGGTTCTCTTATAATTTTGTTTCTATTGGAACTAAGAAAGAAAATGTTGAGATTGTAAAGAGAATAATACTTGAGGAATACAAAAAAGTTTCGGAAAGTTTGGAAGAAAAAGAGTTTTCAGATATTAAGAAACAACTAATCGGAAATTATCTTTTATCAATGGAAGATTCTCAAGAACAGCTCATTAATTTAATAATTTCTGAATATTTGGGAAATGCTGAAAATTTTTATAATTTTGAAGAGAAAATAAATAAAGTAACTTTAGAAGAAGTTAAAGAACTCTCGAATATAAAGAATTATAGTTTCTTTGCCTTAGTTCCTAAGTGATTTTTTTCCCTTGGATTGAGTTTGTAATAAACATTTATTCCACTAATTAATGTTACGGAGAGATTTAGAATTATGAAAACTAAATCAGAAATAAGAAAGGCATAAATTGTTAAAATTAAACTCGCAAGGACATAGATTGAAATAAAAGTTAAACCTTCATTCGTTTTTCCCGCCTTAATGGTTCTTATTGCTTTTGGTATCCACGAAAAGATTAAAAGAAAATCTCCTACGAATCCGAGTAAACTTATTGAAGTAATCATTTTATTTTTAAATAAAAATAATTTAAATAGATTTCCATTATTCTAAAATGGGAAATCTTTAAAAATTTTGAGGAGAAAACTCTCCTCAAAAGATTGAGAAAAAATAAAAAATTTGTATATGAAAAAAATTTTTCATACTAATTCTAAAATTATTTAGAATTTGGAACTAACTTCAAAATACCAATCACTAAGAAGCCAATTGCAATTACCCAAGTTCCGAAAAGGCCAAGTGCGACATTAAGAAGCGGAAGAACCATAAAAATACCAATAAGGACAAAAATCCACGCGTTTATCGTATTTGTTGTGTTCATTTTTCTATTTAGCAAAACCTCCTTTTAAAATAGAGATGAAAAGTATTTAAATAATGTTCCATTTTTTAGAAAATGATAATTATAAGAACGCCGGGTATCAATGGTCTCGGAAAAACGAAAGGATGCGAAGAAGCCGGGAAGAGAATACTTAAAACTCTTGAAGAGATTTATACAAATGAAGCAGGTAAAGAGATAAACATAAAGAATTTAGAATTGGAAGAAATACATTTAAACAATTCTAATGTAGAAGAATCGAATAATTTAATTTACGAAAATTCTTTGGAGAGTTTTCACGAACAAGATAAAACGATTTTTTTAGGAGGAGACCATTCTATAAGTTTCTCGACGGTGTCTGCTTTTTTAGATTGGTCTAATTCAGAAAGAAAAAATCCCTGCTTAATTGTTTTTGATGCTCACCCAGATTGTATGATTCCGATTAAAGAACCGACACACGAAGAATGGTTGAGGGGAATTGTTGAAAAAGGATTTCCACCAGAAAATATTTTGTTGGTTGGAATTCGGAACTCGGATAAACAAGAATTAGAATTTCTAAAAAATAAGAAAATAAAAAGAATGTCTATGAATCAACTCTTAGAAGATTTAAGAGATAGCTGTGATACAATAATGGAATTCTCACATAACAAAGAACTTTATTTGTCTTTAGACATAGATGTTTTGGATCCTGTTTTTGCTCCGGCAACGGGCTATGCCGAACCCGGAGGTTTGACTTCGAGGCAATTGCTTTACTTGGTCGGGCGGTTGAATAAATTAAAAAATCTAAAAGGAATAGATTTAGTAGAAATTAATCCAATCAAAGACAAAGAAAACTTGACTGTTAAAACAGGAGCTAAAATTTTAGCAGAGTTTCTTTAAGATGAAGGTGGTTAATGTGAAAAAGGTTTATGATATCTTTTCTAAGGGCAGACGTTCTCCTAAAAAAATGAAAGAAAGAAAATTAATTGTAGATTATAGGGAGAAAAATTCTCTTGTTCCTTCCGAACTTTTAAATTTGGGATTTGTTTTAGAATTTAAGGAATTGAAAGTTGCGGATTATATTGTTAAAGACGTCGCAATAGAGAGAAAGACCGTCGATGATTTCATCTCTTCTATGATTAATAAAAGATTGTTTCGCCAATTGGAAGAATTACAAACCTATGAAAAAAGAATTTTGATTATTGAAGGAGTTGAAGAGAAAGAACTTTATTCCGAAAATTCAGGAGTTAATCAAAAAGCGATTAAAGGATTTTTGCTTTCAATACTTTTGAATTATAAAGTTCCCATAATTTTTAGTAAGGATGCTGAAGATACGGCAAGTTTTATTGAAATTTTAGAGAAGAAAGAAAAAAAAGATTTTTCATGGAGGGCTAAGAAAAAAATCTTTACTAAAAAAGAACAGATGGAATTTATACTTGAAGGATTTCCTAATATAGGCGTCAAGAAAGCGAAATTACTTTTAGAAAAAAAAGGATCTCTCCAGAATATTTTTGAGTCCTCTGAAGAAGATTTAAAAAAGATTTTAGGTGTGCGGGCAGAACCTTTTAAGAGACTTGTCGAAGGAAAATATGAGTAAATTAAATTAATCTTTTCTGAGTCAAACTTTCAGAATTAATCGTTTTCATTATTTCATTAATTTTCTTTTCTTTTCTTTGACTCAAATAAAAATAAGCTTCGTCCTGGGTTCCTTTTGTTATAAAAATAATTATTTCTCCTTTCATTACTCTTGCAGTTCGTCCTGCTCTTTGTATGCTTCTTATTGCGGAAGGAATTGGTTCGTAAAAAATTACCGCTTCAACTTCAGGGATATCTAAACCTTCCTCTCCAACAGAAGTTGAACAAAGAACATTTACTTCCCCTTCGGAGAATTCTTGGAGAATTTTTTTTTGTTCTTTCTGATTCAAACCAACTCCATCTATTTTCGTTTGTCCGACGAAGATTTTAGAACGTATTCCTTTAAATTTGTTCAATTCTTCAGAGAGTAATCTCACAGTGTCTCTGAATTGACTAAAAATAATTATTCTTTTATTTTTTTCAGAAATTACTTTTCTTTTTATTAATTCGATTACCTCTTTGATTTTTGGATGTTCGATTTTTTTTGAGAGTAGTTCATTTGATTTTATGAAAGCAAGATTGAAGGAAGGATTAGAAACGAGTTTTATAACCCCCTTACTTTGTTTTTTTTTCGCTTGTTCATAAAGTCTTTTAAAATATTCATTAAATCCAAAAATTGTTTGTGTTTCCAAGAGTTCGATTCCATGATGGAGTTTTATTGCCTGTGCACAGATGCTAACTCCCACGAGATAATTATAGTTTTTTTTACTTATTGAAAATCTTTTTGAAAGTTCTCCCTGCAATTTTATTAAATTTCCCTTTGTTGCAGGTCTGAATAAAAGCTTTTTTCTTTTCAAATCCGAAATATATTTTTCGAAAATCTCTCTTAAAAGCCCCCTCATTTCTTCCATCTCCGAAGGCAATTTGACGAAAACTTTTTGAAGTTCTCTTTTTTGTAAATAGGGGGCAACATCTTCGCTATCTCTTGTCCGTGATTCGATTTTTTTTATAAAAAGATTTTTACAGATTTCCTTTATTTTTTCCGAGGTGTTTCCTGGAGAAGCTGTTGCTCCAAAGATTCTTTGATGCTTGGCTTGTTTGGAATATTTTTCTGCAATGTAATTATAACTATAATTTTTAGCACATCTATGAGCTTCATCTTCTATTAAAAGTGAAACTTCATTTAGATTATAAAATCCTTTTTTCAAATCATTTGAAATACATTGAGGAGTTGAAAAAATTATATCTGAATCTTCCCATAATTTTTTTCTCTTTTCAGCATCGACCGCCCCGGTGAATAATTCTAAAGTCGCGAAAATTGGGGGAAGATGTTTTTTGAAATATTCTAAATGTTGTTCTATAAGGGGTTTTGTCGGAGCCAAGAAAAGGACTTTTTCCATAGGGAATTTTTCAATGCGATTTATGGTGAGCATTAGAGCAATAAGTGTTTTTCCCAAACCCGTTGGTAAAACGACTAAACAATTTTCTTTTGAGCAGGTTTCAAAGATTTTTTTTTGATAATCTCTTGGACTAATATTTTCTAAGAATTTCATTTTGAAAATTCAGAGAACATAGAAAAGACCTCCGAGGGTAATCAAAATTAAGAATGCCCAGAGGATTTTGTTTCCGAAGAGGATTTTGTTTCCGTCTAAGTTTGATACTGGTAAAAGATTGAAAGCTACAAAGAGAAAATTAAGTTTTGTAAATTCCATAACCGCTGGGAGATTTATTAGATATCCGAGTATTCCTGCGACGAAGTTTGCGAGGAGTGCGAGTCCTGCAATTATTGCGATGTGAGATTCTGTGATTTCGGAGAATCCTTTTATTCCGTATCGTTTTGCGGAACGATAAGAAAGAGCTTTTACATCGAAACTAAAATTAGCCAGCCAGGACCAATAACCTGCCGAGAGGATTCCGACGAAAAATGGGAAGAAGAATCCTGCTTTGAAGCCGGATTTTTTTGTCTGTACATTATAGAATATTTTTTTTATGTTCCATATTTTTGTTTGGACATCTATTCCCAAATAAAATCCAATTATTTTTTTTGTTACAATATTTATAAAAAGAAAAAGGAAAACAGAGAGGGCTATGAAAGGTATTGCAGATGTTTCCTTTCGGAGACTTAAAGTAAAAACTAAAACAAATCCAATTAATAATAAACTGAAACTTTCATTTTTATCTATCATACTTTTTGAAGGTTTTCTTTTTTTATAAATTTTTCTTAATTTCCTTTTAGGGAAGAACTTCAGAATTGAGGGTTGAATGTTGTTTATCCATTCTCATTGAGATTTTTTATATTTGTTCCATTCATTTATTGTAGATTATATTGTACTATTTATGTTATGTTATTGCTGGGTATAATGCACTATTTAAACCTTCTTATTGTACATTATAATGAGTAAATTTAAATAGTATTCGGTGTAGTATAATGTATGGATGAGCAAAAATTAATCGGAGCATTGGCGAGTATTAATGGATGGTGGAATGGTGCAGAAGTTTCAAGTAGGATAAAAAAAGTAAATACAAGGAGAAAGATATTTTTTGATTTATTTGAGAATTGTCTTAAGGATGAAAAAAATATCACTTGTATAAGTGGGCCAAGACAAGTTGGAAAGACGACTTTAATGGGCCAATTGATTGAAGCACAAATTAAAGAAAGGAGGGTAGAACCTGAAAGGATTATTTATATTCCTTTAGATAGCGAGTTTCTGTTATTAAATTCAGATAATGTATTGATTGATTCTCTCAAAGTTTATGCTGAGTTCATCTTAGGAGAATCACTACAAAATTTAAAGTCTAAAATTTATATTTATCTTGACGAAGTACAATCTCTTGATAACTGGGAAAAACAATTAAAATCTTATGTGGATTCCTACCCTCATTTGAAATTTGTTATTTCTGGTTCTTCTCAAATAAAACTTCATAAAGATGCTTCAGAATCTCTAGTCGGAAGAATTCAGTTTAGGGTTGTTTTACCTTTTAAATTTAAGGAATTTTTGGAATTCGCATTGGGTGAAAAAAGATCTTCTGAACTAGAATTTTCAGCAGTGAATTTAAGAGAATCTCTAAAGAAATCTATTTCAGAAAAGGACCCTAAACATTTTTATAAACAAATAACTAAGTTAAATTTATCTTTAGGAGAAGAGATACATAAGATAAAAAAACAACTTGAAGTATATTTGATTAAGGGAGGCTACCCAGGGGTACTGGAATTTGGAGAAGATTACAATAGGGCCTTGGAAAGAATAAAGACAGATTTAGAGTTGACTGTTTTCAAGGATATCCATAGAATATTCAAAACAAGAAATTCGGAGGATTTAATGACTTTGCTAACCCTGATGGCTTCTTCATCTGGACAAAAGGTAAATTATAGTCGTTTGTCTTCTTCAATAGGGATAGATCGGAGAGTCGTTGCAGATTATCTCTCCTACACCAAATTACTTTATATGACTTCAGAATCCCCTTTTTATCAAGTTAGTAAATATAGACAAGCCGAAAAAATGAACAAGATTTATCTTGTTGATACTGGACAAAGAAATGCTCTCTTAGGTCGGATGAACAAAGAGATCTTGAATGAGCCGGAAGCAGGATTAATAATTCAAACGGCAGTTTATAATCATGCATCTAGATTAAGATTTTTCCTAACTAATCACCAAGAGTATGAAACGTATTATTGGGAAAATCAAGGGAAGGAGGTCGATGTAATAATTGATTTACCTATTTTTGTTTTGCCGATAGAATCCAAATCAAATAACACAGATGGTGCAGAATCTTCTATAAAAAAATTTATTGAAGATAATAAAAAATCATCTTGGGGTATTATAGTAAATAGTAACGAACTAAAACTTAATAAAAATGTTTTGTATATCCCCCTTTGGGTATTCCTTTTGATGTGTTGAACTTTTTACACAGAGAATTCTTCATAAACAAAGCCAGAATAACGGAAAAATATTTAAACTGTTTTCTTTAAAGAATTTAAAGGAGTTTATTTAAATGAAGATTAAAAAAATTAGTGAGATAAAGGGAATGTTGGTCTATACAGATTTGGGAGAATACTTTGGAAAGATTAATGGGGTAAATTTCGAAGAGAATCACGTTGGTTCGTGGATTGTTTCTCTCGGAGATATAGCGTCTTCCTTGATGTCTACAAGAGGAGTTATTATTCCCAATCAATATGTTAAAGCAATTGGAGATATATTTATTATAACAAAGAGCGCTCTTCCGTCTCAAGAAATAAAAACTGAAGAGGTCTTAGAGTTAGCATAAAATGGCATCTTTATTAGATATTCTTCGGTCAGATATCTTAATTAATTTTCTTTATCCCTTTCTTTTAGTTTTCTTTATTTTATTTGCGGTTTTAGAGAAAACGAAGGTTTTAGGAGAGAATAAAAGTCAGATAAATGCCTTTATTTCTCTTATAATTTCCCTGTTATTTGTTGTATTGAATCCTTCTAAGAATCTTTTGAATAATTTAGTTCTCTTCTTAGCAATCTCTTTGGTAGTGATTTTCGTACTCTTCTTATTATTTGGATTTGTTTCTAAAGGGGATAAGCCGTTTGAGTTGAGTGGGGGATTAAAGACTGTCTTTCAGGTTGCTATTGTAGTTGCCTTAGTCATATTCTTATTGTCAGTTACAGATGTGAGTAGCTCTTGGACGAATGGAATTTCCACATTCTTTTCATCTATTTCTTCTTCGTTCTGGGCAGATTTCTTAATGGTGATAGTTCTTGCAGGAGCTTTGGCGGCGGTTCTTAAAAAGAAATGATTTTGGGGGTCTAAAAGGCCAATGAAATGTAATAAGTTTATTTTTTTATTTTCTATTAGAATGGATAATTTAGAAAGCAGGTGTTTCTATGGTTTGTTATTCTTATTAAAATAAGACAGGAAAATTTATAAAGAATTTTTTCCAAGTTTATTTATGATTTCATTTACTCTTTTGCAATTCTACCCTGCATTTGGTTCAGGAGGTATCGGCGGTCTTTTGTCCAATTTACAACAGCAAGGATTTTTTCAATATGTTTTACCTTTTCTTTTAATCTTTTCTTTAGTTTTAGGAATTTTAGGTAAAATAAATCTTTTCGGAGATAATAAGACTGTGAATCCAGTTCTTTCTTTAGTTGTGGCCTTAATGGCTTTACAATCAAACTTAGTCTCTAATTTCTTTTCTGAAATTTTCCCTAAATTGGGTATTGTGCTCTCAATTCTTCTTATCTTTTTAGTTCTTGGAGGTTTGTTTTTTAGATTTGATACAGATTCTCCAATTAAAAAGACAGTGACTTGGATCCTATTTGGTTTAGGTATTTTTATAGTGCTTAGTAGTTTGAATGTGATAGATTTTAATTTTTTCCTTGGAGATTCTTGGTTCCAGAATAATTTAGGCCTTCTTATCGTTTTGGGAATAATTGCTTTTGTGGTTGTAAGTAGTAATTCAAAGAAGAAGGATAAAAAACTTACAATTTCTCAAGGGGAATAATTTAAATTTATTTTTTAGAATACTTTTTCTTCTTTACCGTCGGACTTACTATTTTTCCAAAAGAGTTTTCGATCATAGACATTTCTTTTTTGATTCCTTCTAAGTTTTCTCCATAGCTTCCGATTTTTTTAAGTATAGAAATCTGAAGGTTATCTATTGTATTTTCTATTCTCTTTAATCTATTTGAAATCTCTTTTAATTTTGAGTCTGAGAGTTCTTTAAATTGGTTTAAAGTTTCAAGATTTTTTTGAACTTTTTTTATTTTTTCGTAGAATACCTGTTCAGCGATTTCTAAAATTGTGTCTGTATCTAATTCTGCAGGTTGTGCATAGGAGTTATCTTCTTGATAATAATTATTTTCATAGGGCTGGTTTCTTTGATTTGCTTCTGGTTGGTAGAAACCTTTCTCAGTTGGTGCTTGAATACTTTCTTGAGAACTTTCGTATTCCTGACTCTTTGGGGAATAAAAACCTTCTTTAATCTTTTCTGGTTCTTGGGGTTCTCCTTTTGTATCTTCGTAATCCTTTCTTAATATCGAAGGGGATAATTCTCCTTCTTTCTTTTTCTGAGATTCTTCTTGGTTCATTTTTTAGTATTTATTAAATCCAATGGTTGAAACATCTTCGCTTGTTTTCTTAAAATCTCCAAATCTTCCTTTCTCGCGAACTTCGGGAACTCTTCTGAAGCATCTCGTAAAAACCTTTTAATTTCTTTCATCTCCTCTGTCTGTTCATTCAAACTCTTTTTCATATCTAAGATTTCTTTATTTAGGCTCTTTCTCATTTGAATTAAATCTTCTCCAATTAAGAGAATTCTACTTTTCAGAATCCTTTGTCTTTCTCCGAGTCCATAAATTCTTGTGTTTGTATCTGAGAAAGTCTGATTGAAATCTGCCTCTTGATTTTCCATAGAAGAATAAATAAAAAGAGGTTTAAAATACTTTTTATTAGGGAGCTACTTCTGATAATCGATTGTGAGAATTAAAATAGTTAGTTTTATTAAATTCTTTTTGTTTTTTTATTTATGAAAATATTTTCAAGACCTTCAGATTTTCTCTTTCGTAAGACTAAAGGAGAGATTTTAATAGACAATATCGTTTTTATTTTTTTAACTTTAATTTTTCTTAGTTCTTTGGTCCTCTTTGTTTCTAAACAGAGCTCTTCTTCGAGAGTTTTAAATTCGATTTATGCAAAAAAGATTGCCTTAATCATAGATGCTTCGAGTCCGGGAGAAAGGATAATTTTAAATGTGGATGATTTGTGGAAGGCTTCGAATACAGAAAAGATTCCGTTTAAAGATGTTATAAAAATAAACGGGAATGAAGTTCTCGTAAAGTCGTCGAGAGATTCCCAAAGTTCCTATTTTTTCTTTAATGATGTGAAAGTTTATGCTTACCCAGATACAAGTTCAACGAGCGAGTTGGATGGAAACTATGTTTTTTTAATACAGGAGAAAAAAAATGGATAAAATTCTCGTGGTCTATTGGTTTGTTATTTTAACAATTATTACGGGGGGAGTTATTGTAGTTGTTCATAATTTTTATTCTCATCCTTATGATGTGCGAAATATAGAAGTTTCCTTACTTTCACAGAAAGTTGCCAACTGCATTTCTCCAGAAGGAATTTTGAATAGAAATCTTTTCAAGAAAGGAATTTTTAACCAAGAGTTTAGTAAAAACTTTCTAAAAGAATGTTCTCTTAATTTTTTAGATTCTCAGAATGAAGAAGAATACTTTGTGGAGGTTGATTTCTTTAATTTATCTCAAAATTCGAAAAGTTTATTTGAATTGTCTGCTGGAAATTCCTTTCTGAAAGAAGGGTGTAAAAAGAGTGTTGGAAAAGAATATAATCTTCTTCCTAAATGTGAAACTTCAAGGATTTATTCTTTGGCTCCGAAGGGGAAACAATATTTGATAGAGATTACCAGCATAATAAGAAAACTAAAAGAGAATGTCCGATAAAAAATTTAAACAAGCACAAGTTTCGGGAGCGGTTATGTGGGTAGTCGCGACGCTTTTTATTATTTTTCTCTTGATTTTTTTTGTTTCGGTTTCGTCTCTTCTCTCGAACTTTAAGAAAATACATTCTCCCCCTACTGGGAATTCTGCCAGTTGGACCTCTATAAAAAATTCATTCGCCTTTTCACACAATTCTCAAAATGAGTTGGAAATAAAGAAATGGCTTTTTGGAGGAAAAATTGGAAAATAATTATTTTATAAATGGGAGAAAATATTTTTCCTTTAATTTGATTTCGTCACGGAAGAAAGCGAGCATATCTATTGCGATATTAATTCTGGGGGTTTTTTTTGTTTTGCTTCTTGCGGTAATTAGTTTTTCATTTTCAATAAATAAATTCTCTGATTCTTTCGGAGTGGTTGGAGCTTTAGAAAATTTGAATCTCCAGATGGAGCAATATAATTTTAAGATTGCACAGGGAGGATCTTCTTCACAGATAAATAATTCTTTTAACATAAAGATAATCGATGGAAAAAAATATTTTTATATTGAGAAATTCGGAAGAGCGCATTGGTTTTCTTTGAAGAAGACTAAATTTTTGTTTTCTATTAATGTGCCTGCTTAATAAAAAGTTTTATAAATACCTTATTCGATAATAAAATATGGAAAATAAAAGAGGCCAGGGTCTAAGCACGTCAACAATTATATTACTTGTCCTCGGTTTATTCCTTTTAGTTATTCTAATAATTGGTTTTACTTCAGGATGGAAAAAATTTGCTCCATTTTTAGGGTCTTCAAATAATGTTAAAACTATTGTTACCGCTTGTGAAACTTCCTGTACGACTCAAAGTCAATATAATTTCTGTACATTTAAACGCACTTTAAAGGCAGAAGGTTTACCTAAGACGAATGGAAAAGTTCCAACAGAGGTTGTTGGGAATTGTTCTTTTTTCTCGAAGGCTCCAGGTTATAAAAATTACGGAATTAAACCTTGTCCAGAGATAACTTGTTCCTAAATAAAAAGTGGCTTTTGAATTAATCGTTTCTCAGAAAAGAAATAAACGAAAGGATAAAAAGAAAGAGAAGAAGAAACATCCTTACAAAGTTGGAGGGAGAAGGAGAATTCAGAGACGAAATAGGAACGATTTATAAACTAATTTATTTTTTTTTATAGATGATAGGGGTGAATTTTATTTTTGCTTTGGCTTTAGTCTGGCTTGTCTTTGCGACGGTCGAAGATTTAAAAAAACGGGAAGTTTCGAATTGGCTTAATTTCTCTCTTATAATATTGGTTTTAGGCGCGAGGTTTTTTTATTCTTTATTTTATGAGGCTGATTTTAATTTTTTTTTAACGGGACTTTTAGGTCTTGGAATTTTTTTCATTCTTGGAAATTTACTCTATCATCTTAAGATTTTCGCAGGAGGCGATGCAAAATTGATGGTTGCCTTGGGGGCTGTGATTCCATTTTCGTGGGGGGTTTCTTTAAACTTATACCTTCTTTTAGATTATATTCTTCTCTTCTTCTTCTTTGGGGCACTTTATGGTCTCTTTTATACTTTTTTCTTCGCAATCAGAGATTTCTCAAAATTCAAATTAGAATTCTTCAAAAAAATAAAATCTAAGAAAAAATTACTTTATCCCTTAATCATTTTAGGTGCACTTCTAATTTTGATTGGAACTTATTATCCCATCCTTATTGCATTTGGAATTTATATTTTAATCATTCCTTTACTTTTCATCTTTACGACTTCTGTAGAAAAAGTTTCTCTCATAAGAGAAGTTTCACCTTCGAAACTTTCTGAAGGAGATTGGCTTTCTCAGGAAATTCAGTTTGGGAAGAAGAAGATAAATGTTAGTTGGGAGGGATTGACTGCTCAACAAATTGAGATAATAAAAAAGCATTTTAAATCGGTTAAAATCCGTTACGGAATTCCTTTCGTCCCAGTATTCTTAATTAGTTTCCTCGTTTTTCTTGGACTTTACTATTTTGATTTATTTTCTTTATTTATATAAATCATTTTAAGAAAAATTTAATTGTGATTCAGGGTAATTTTCTTTTCGGAAGCCAGGTATTTTTTTCATTTATTTTTTCTTTTGGTTTTTCTTCTTTAATATTTTTTTCAGTCTTTTCTGGACTTTCCTGAAATTTTTTTTGGAGAATTCCTAATTCTTCTTTGGATAAATTTTTCCTTGGAGATTCGGAATTTTCAGAAGTATAGACTGGCAACAAGTTCAGGATTTGATGACCAAAAATAACAGAGAGATATTCTAAAATCTTTTTTGGTTTCAATAGAAGATTTATTTTTTCTTTTATTTTTTCAGATAAGATAAAAGTTTCTTGAGGTAAATTAGATTCTTCTGAAATATGTTCTTTTGGTATAATTAATATGTGCCCTTCTGAAATTGGATTCAGTTCTAAAATTGCGATTGCCTTTTCATTTTCTTTTATTTTAAAATTAGGGATTTTATCCTCTACAATCTCACAAAAAATACATTTTTGTTTTATTAATTTCTCTTTCTCTAAGAATTTTTCTAAATCTGAATCATTCAAAGAAGAAACGTAACTTAAAATTTGTGCTTGTTTTTCTGGAGGAAAATTATTTTTTATTTGTGAAAATAAATTTTCTTTGATTTTCTTTAATTCTTGGGGGGGAATCATCCTATTGCTCTTCTTATATCCAAAGTTTGGATTGAACTAATATCTTCTAATTTTTCAAGAGCTTCTTCAATTAATTCCGTGTCTTCAGATTCTTCTATTTCAAATAAAACAATTAGAGCCACAAGTCCAAAAGCAATTGGTTCTAAACTATATTCTTTAATCGTTCCTTTTTTTGATTCGATAAGTTCTTTTATTTCCTCTTTCAATCCTTCTTTATCCGTTTCAGTGCTTTTCGGAAGTATTTTTATCTTTACAAACATTGTTCCCATAATTTTTTCTATTTTTTATAGTTTATAAATCATTCTGGGATTATTTTTAGATAATTCTTGGGTTTTCAAAATCTTTTCCTGAATATAAATGGCCCCACCAGGAATTGAACCTGGGCCTTATCCACGTCAAGGATATGTCTTAGCCACTGGACTATGAGGCCTTTCAACAAAAGATTTATATAGAGGAAAGGAATATTCCTTATATGAAGTTTAGGGATTTTTTAATATTTTTGGTTTATGTCATTTTTGCGATTTATGCGTTTAATTTTACATTTAAATTTTTAATTTTACCGGTTTTTATCTCTAATTCTAATGGATGGATTATGGGGGTTCTGGGTTTTTTGCTTTTGGGTGGGGGAATAAATTATCTTAGGGTGGCAAGGAAGATTTGATTGCTAATCAAAACTCCAATAAGTTTATATAATAATTTTCTTTCTTTTTTTTATGTTAATCGGGGTGAAAAACAAAGGACAGGTTTCGCTTTTTGTTATTTTAGCGATGGTGCTTGTTGGTTTATTTTTAATTGTTTATGGGTTTAGATATTTCTCGGGGAATAACCATGTTCCAGCGTCGATACAACCGGCTTATAATAGTTTTATTGGTTGTTTAAAAGGAGATGTCTCTTCTGGAATTTCTCTTATGGAATCTGAAGGAGGATATATTTATCTTCCCGAATTAGAACCTGGCTCGAGGGATGTTCCGTTTTCTTCTCAATTGAATTTCCTTGGAGAGCCAATTCCTTATTGGAACTATCTTTCAGCAGGCGGTTCCTGGAAAAATCAAATTCCATCTAAAACATTAATGGAGAGTCAATTAGCAAAATTTGTCGATGAAAAAATAAGTAATTGTAATTTGAGTGAGTATTCGTCTCAAGGGTTTTTAATAAGGAGAGGCACACCTAAGACAGAAATTAGTTTAAATAAAAATTCTGTGAATGTTCTTTTGGAGATGGATCTGACTTTCAAAAAAGGAAACGATAGTGCAGAAATCAAACAGACGAAATTAGAGGTTTCCTCTTCGCTCGGAGGTCTTTATGCTTCTGCAATTAGTTTATATAATTATGAAGAGAATTCTTCTTTTTTAGAAAATTATACTATTGATGTTTTGAGGTCTTATGCTCCTGTCGATGGAGTTGCTATAACTTGTTCTCCGAAGATCTGGAATGCAGAGAAGATTTTTACTAACCTTAAATCTGCTTTGACAAACAATATAATTTCTTTGAAAACAAAAGGGGGGAATTATCAATTGGCTAATGAGGAAGATAAATATTTTGTTGTAGATTCTTCGGTCGATGCGAGATTTTTAACCTCTGAAAATTGGACGAATGCTTTTGAGGTTTTGCCTTCTAAAGGCCCTTTACTAATTGCACAACCCGTCGGAAATCAACAAGGTCTTGGAATCTTGGGCTTCTGTTATGTTCCTTATCATTTTGTTTATAACATAAAATATCCTGTTTTAGTGCAGGTGATGGAAAAAGGTGAGACTTTCCAATTTCCTCTCGCGGTTGTTATACAACGGAATGAACCGAGGTCTGCGAAGAATGGGACGGTTATTCCTCAGAAAAGTTTTGATTTTTGTAAATATGAAAACACTCCAATCACGGTGAAAACTTTTGATAATGGATTGAATCCTGTTGACGCAAATATTTCTTATGAATGTGGAGGAAGTTCGTGTGAACTCGGCTCGACGAAGAATGGTGTTTTACTTACAAATGCTTCCCAGTGTATGAATGGTTATATCTCAACTTCCGCCAAGGGATTCTTAGATTCGAGCACAATTTATTCGAACATAAATTCTGGAGAAGTTGATATTATTTTAAATAGGACTTATGAAAGAAAAATTCAACTTTATTTGGATGGAAAGGAATATAGCGGACCAGCTTTAATCACTTTTACTTCTCCTAAACTTTCTGATACAATTGTAGAACCTCAAGAGGAAACAGCCAAATTAACTTCAGGAGAATATAAAATTCAAGTTTATATTTTTAAGAATACTACTTTAAAAATAGGCGAATCTACGAAACAAGAATGTGTCGAAGTTCCTCGGTCAGGAGTTCTTGGAGCCTTTGGACTTACGAGTAAAAAATGTTATAATATTAATCTTCCCGCTCAAACTTTGACAAGAGTTCTTGTTGGTGGAGGGACTACGAGAAATTATTTACTCAACTCGAAACTTCAGAATTCACAGGAGATTGAACTTAAAGTTACTTCTCTCCCTATGGTTAATTCTTTGGAGCAGTTACAGAAAAATTATGTTATTTGGAAATATAAAAATATAGGAGTAAGTTTTAAATGAAAAAATTAAATAGATTTTTTTTCGTAAGTTTCCTTTTCTTATTTTTGTTTATGACTTCAAGTCTTTTTGTTTCCGCTTATTTTTCTTCTTCATTTGGATTTTCTGGATTGTCTCAAACTTCAAATACTAAAAACCTTTGCGGAACAGGACCTGATTTTATAGTTCAGGTTGCGCCGTTTGGATGTGTTCCGGTTCCGGTTAGGAGTGACGCTTTATCTCAGGAGAACTTCCCAGTATATTGTAAACTTATTGCAACAAAAATAAGCCCTTTGGTTACTATAAAAGAAATAAGAGGAATTAGTATTTCTGGGAATGGTAAATTAAATAAGGAGATAGAAGGAATAGGATTTCATCCTTCCCGTTCAGCTTTGGGTGTGGACGAAAAGATTGAACATCCAATTGGAAATGACATTGGATATGCAGTTATAGTTTTGAAGAAGCAACCGAACGAATCGGCCTTACCCTCAGTTGTTCAAGGGAATTTTTCTTTGAATTTACATTATGATGTTCAGAATGCTTTCGGGATCTCTAATTCAAATTTGTATCTCCCAGTTGTTAGTTCGAATATATGGAAAAGCGAACCTGAGAGATTTAGCTTTTGGAATGGAAAAGGATATTTAAGGGCAAGAGTTGTGACACCGAATGAAGCGACAATAGATGTTTATTCTCCTTCGCAGTTTCCTTCTGGGGAAAAAACGAGGATTTTTTCTACAACTTTGAAAGAGGGGAGTTTATCAAAAGATATTTCTATGCCTGGTTTTCTTTCTTGTAATGCTCATTTGAATTTAAGGTTAGATAAAATTCAGGCACCAGGAACAACCGCATTAATAGAAGTAAATGGAGCAGATTATCAAGTTGAAGAGGGAGAGAGTTTCTTGAATGGAGCTTGTTATTTAAATAAGATTTCTAAATCAGGATTAGAAAGAGAGGTTCAGGGGGAATGTCACACTGATGATGGTTTAAAGAATTTTGATTTGAAAATAAGTCCAAAAATAACTTTGAAGATTGATGGAATACTAAAAGAAGTTTCTGTTGGAGACTTGCTTTATGAGAATAAGGTAAAAGGGAATTCTGTTTATTTGGGTTATGCAGGGAATTATAATAATGGGATTTCAAATAATCCTTATATAGTTCTTTTCGAGAAACCAGGGCTTGAAAAGAAAATGACCCCTTATGAACTTTATTTTGAAACTGCTTATGTTGAAGGAGTCTTCAATAGTGTTAAACAAACAAATAGTCTTAGTGGAACTACCACTAAGATAGGAACTTTTTTTGGGGGACTTCTGGGGGAATTAACTTCTAATTTTGTTGGGGGCTATAAAACCTCTTTACCAATATTTCAGAATAAAGCAGGAGGAAAGAATATTTTAGAAAGTATGAAAATTCTTAAATTTCCAGCTTCTGTTTTGGTAGGATCTATTGATTCAGGGAGAGTTAAATTTATTGGAATTTCCGGGCCTACAAATGTGAAGCTTGAGTCTGGGGTGGAAGGAGATTACAAAGCGTCTCTTCAGGATTATGGTCGGGCTTTAGAATATCCTGATAAAAGTTATCCTTTGAATTCTAAAATTTCTTTGGCAGAAACTGCAGGGATAGAAAAAATAAATCTATCTTATAATTTGAATCAAAAAGGAGATGTCTTAAAATTCTGTAATGATTTCAAGTCAAACTTCCCGGGCTTTTCTGAAAAACCAGATATTTCTCCAGAGTATAAGAGAATTTTAGGATTCTGTAGTCGTTCTTTAGATTTGTCGAGTAGTTCTATTTCTAAAAATTATTTTGTAATTGGAGGTTCTTCAAATGAACTTTCTTTGTTAAATACTTATGAGCCGAGTTTGGCAGATTATAGTGTTAAAATAACTGTTTCGAGGGCAAAGAATTACCGAAATATTGAGGTAGATTCTTCTAATCAACCAGTTCCTTTGGCGGGCTCTGATGTTTTAAAAATTACTAATCCGAATAAATACAACAGAATCTCTTTTGAAATAAAAAATAAAACGGATAGTAGGAGTTACTCAATAGAAGTTGGGAAAACTAAGACTGTCAAATTCGGGGCTCGGAGTTACATTGTGGGAGGGCATTTAGGAACAATTTCTAATTATTTAACTGTAGAGGTTCCTTATAATACCGCTCAATTTTTAGGAGGAACTCTGGGAAAAGGGAGTAGGTTCTATCTTTCAGGGGGGGATTATATAACTCTTGAAAAACTTACACCTACTTTTGCATATTTTGATACGACCAATGTTCAAAAAGATAGGGCCTTTTTACAAGAGAATACTTTGAAAGTGAAGCTTAACGGGGAAGGTCTTTTCGGTAGTTTGGGTTATAAACTTTTTTTGAATAAAATAAATCTCAAGGAAGTTGCGAAAGTTTCTGTTGTCAGCAATATTAAAAACACCGGAACTTCTACGAATGTTAGTTTTAAAATTCCAATTGAGAAAAGGGCAATACAATTAACTCCTGAAAAAATAAAATCACAAATAAAAACTTTGAATAAGACGCTTAAAGAGTTTGCTTCTTTGGAGAAGACGACGGGGAAACTCGTTAGTGGATTTAAGTCTGCTTGTATTGCTACACAGGCGGCACTTATGGCAAAGAATTTCTTTTCAGATATGGGTGGGAAAGGAATTGCAAGACAGGCAGTTATGAAAGGAAATAATGGTTGGTATACAAAATGCACCGGTCAGATACCTGAAGTTTATTCGACGATGGAAGAATGTTTGTTAAAAAATTCTGCGAATATAGATAAAGATGTTGCATCATATTATAATCAATTATCCGTTCAGAATGGACAGATAAAATCTTTAGAAAATAATTATATCTCTTCAAAGACTTTTCTCGGTAGAAAAATAATTAGTCCTGGTTTTAAAATAGCTTATGCGAAAAGTGTTCAGAAAGAACTTTTATCAAATCTTGGTAATGTATTTAGTGCTACTTTTCCTTTTTTGACAAGGGAGAATAAAATAAATATTACTGCACAAATTAATTATTTAAGTTCGAAGAATAGTATGGCAACGATTGATGAAATCCGTTCACTTCTTTTGAATTCCCGGATTGCCTTAAATACTGGGGGTGCAGATTCAAATTCTATTTTGTTTTCTCAGGCGAAGGCAAATTTAATTAAAACTTTGAATAGTATTTATATTGAAAATGAAGGAACTTTAAAAGTTGATTCTCTTCAAGAAGAACTTGGAGGTGTTCCGATTGTTTCTTGTAATGATGGTTTAAAAGAAAATAAGAGAACAATTTTTACAAGTGGAACAACCACTTTCTCTAATTTGAAAACAGGGATAAAGCCCCCCTTTTCTGAGGATGATCCGATACAAGTTTGTCTAAGTCGGGGTGGAGGGATTCAGGTTTTGGATTTGAAAAAAGGAAGTTCTTCGGTTCCTTATATGGTGCTTGGGACCTATACTCTTAAAAAATCTGGAACAGGTTGGATTCTTAATGGATATAAACCGACAGATAATAATCCCTTAGGTATTGTTGTTAAAAAGGTTGATGAGAGTTCGTATAATAATCCTTACAAAGGTTCGGTGGAGAATCCAGGAAAAGGGCCGGTCTTAACTTATTATGAAAGTGGAGTGAATAAAGGTCTTCCGGCGATTGTCCCCTTTGATAGCGTCCACGGATGGTACGCTTCGGTAGATAATTCTTTAGGAAGTATAAAATCTTATGATGCTTCAGGAAAAGTTAATAATTTCTATTTGTGTAATGTCGGTTCTAATGGGTTGGAGCAAAATAAAAAACCAGATGATATTTGTGAAGGGATAGATCTTGGAACGAATTTCCAGCAGGATAAATTTCCAGGACTTAGTTCAGAAGATGCTTCAAGATTGATTCATAAGGCGGTTAGTGCAATAGAATACGCTTCTAAACTGAGACAGAGACACAATGGGCCTTTGACGGGATATCAAATAATTGTGGCAGATGGAACGAGCACGAAAGTTTATGTTGGAAAGCCCGCGGTTCAGAGTTCTAATGTTCAGTGTCAGGATTTTATGTCTCCTTCTGATTGTAATCTTTTATTTAATGTTTGTGATCCAGTTGTTTGTCCATCGAGTCGATGTGATTTAGGCGGGGCTTATCACGTTCCAAACGTGATACAAAGTGGAATCATAGGGAGCATTGCACTTTGTCTTCCTAATGCTAAGGAAGGAATAGCTGTTCCAGTTTGTTTGTCAGGAATTAATGCAGGTTTGCAGGGTTTTCAATCCGTCCTTAGTTCTTACAGAAGTTGCTTACAGGAAAATTTAAAGACAGGGAAGACGGTAGGTATTTGTGATGAGATTTATAGCGTTTATTTATGTCAGATGTTTTGGAAACAGGCTTTACCTTTAACGAATATTGCGATTCCTTCGATATTGAGTGCGACGACAGATTCGGCGAAAGGGGGTGGAGAATATTTCGGAGCGACAAATTCTTGGGATCAAGTTAAAAAATCGATGGATTACTTTACTCAAAAATATGCGGCGAGTTCTTTCAGGGCATTCAAGTTTAGAAACGAACAAGAAACAGGAGCGACGGTTTGTAAGAACTTTGGTTCTGTTGTTTATCCGACCTCTGTTAGTTCTTTGAAGTCTTTCGTTAAGCCAGATTCTCCTGTTCAGTTTAGTGGAGGATTCAGCGAGGTTGCTTCACAAACAGTCACCAATCCACCAGAGTCCCAATATAAAGTTTATTACCACATATTTGCAGGAAAAGATTCCCAAGCGTTCTATATGGTTTATCTCAAAGGAGACTTTAATGGGGGTTCTTATTACAACATTCCTTCGACGAGAATAATTAATAGAAGTTATATTGCGAGAGGGCAATCCGCGGATGTTACAGATAACTTTTTAGCGCCCTCGGGATATAAACAATTATGTATAAGTGTTAATGGGCAAGAGAAATGTGGGTTTAAACTTGTTTCAACTTCTTTTGCAATTAATGAAATAAAGAACGAGTATCTTAAACAAGAGGCAACACAGAAGAATATAAAATCCGAGAAACAATGTATTTCCGGAACTGCGAGTGCTTACAATCTTTTGAATTTGAATGTTCAGAATGGAGTTCAGAATACAATTAATCCTAAGATTTACAATCAAGGAATAAGAAGAATTTGTGCTTCAAAGAATCCGGGAGAAGGAACGGACAGAAACCTTGGAACGAAAAATCAGAGGTGGGTTAATGTTGGTTATTGTGCAAATGAGAATATAAAATGTTGGCAGGATCAGGAAAGCGTGGCAAACGTAATAAGTGATTCCAATATAAAGAAGAGTGCTTTGGGAGATCAGAGTGCGAGGGTCTTGAAAGCGTTGGAGAATGGTGGGAAGGGTATGACTCACGAAAATTTTACGACGGAAATAAATAACATAAAGAAAACAAATCCACAGGAACAGATAAGTTCAATAACCGAAGATTTGAAAAGAGTTATAGAGGAATACCAAAAAGGGGAATTGTATTTATTAAGGGCAAATGTATATGGATTTTTGGCGAAAGAAGCTTACAAAGTTCAGGAGATTTCTAATCGATTAAGAATTGAAGCGATAAAGAAAGCAGAATCAAAAGGGGGGCCGAGTGGAAATCAAAAGCTTGAAACTTCTTCTTCAAGAAAGAACTCTATGGGGGTATCTTCAGGTTTACAAATTAAAAGAAATTATAAAATAAAACTTTCTGCAAATTATTATTCTCCTGTTTTTGAGTTTCATGAGGGATCTGTAGTTTCTAATTTATACTATGCTTATAATCTTAATGATGGGTGGAAATGGTCTCAGAATGAACTTTCAGCTTTGAGCAGTTGGTGGAAACTTGTTAAAGACTTCAAAGGAGGAAATTCTATTCCCTTCAACACCTTAACTTCTAAAGAGGGGAGTCTAATAGAATCACTTAAGGATTCTCAATATAGAACTGGACTTGGTATTTTTGTGAGTAAAGTTAAATCAGGAAAGTCTTCTGGTTTCTTTTCTTTTCTTTCATCTCAACCAATTTTAACTGCTAAGAAGAATAGTGTTGTGGTAACTTATTCTCATAACGGGCTTTTTGAAGTTCAACAATCTTCTGCGACGCCTCTTTGGTTTGAATATGAAAACAAGGAATGGTGGTGGACGCCTTATGCTCCAAAGAATGGATTGATAAATGGAATTCCTGTTTCTACGACGACTGTTCCAAAACCTTCTTTGGCTCTTCCAGGAAAATATGATGGACAGAAACCAGTTCCTGCTAATGTGAATCTCATAAAAGACCTTAATGGTTTGAATCTTACAGAGGGGGCAATTGTTTTATTCAATGGAGGAATGGAGGGATTGACGAAAGAAATAGTTTCTTTAAATATCAATAAAAATGTTGAAACTTCTTCTCCAAAAAAAGTAACTTCAAAAAACCCTTTAAGTTCTTCTCAACTTGTGATTGGAAAGAAGATTTTAGAAATTGTAAAGAAAGTTCAAAGTGAGAATTCAAGAAAGTTTTTCTTAAAAGATTCTGTTGTGAAAGAACAAACAGGTGCAAAAAACTTTGGGTGTTTGGTTTTACAAATTGCCATGCAAGAAAGCGGATTAGAACATTGTGTTACGGAAAATAGACGAAAGAGTGAGCCTCTTTATTGTGACGGGAATATTAACTCTGTTATCGAGAGTTCTGATGATTCCTCTTATGGAGTGTTACAAATTAATAGAAATGCCCATCCGAATGTTGCCGTTTCTGATTTTACTCAGAATGTTGAAGGGGGAGTTAATTATTTAATTAATTCTTATGATTCTTCGCCCGCTTCACAGAGCTACAAAGGAAATTATAAGAAGTATCAAAAAGCGGAATGGAATAGTTCGTTGAGGGCTTACAATGGATGGGGGGTTGGATCTTCTGCAGATATGAAGTATGTCTCGGAGGTTTTGGGAAGGAAAGAAATAATTTCTGAGGGATTTTCAGAAAGTTGTGGGAATGGAAATTCTAAATCAAATGTAGAAAAAAATGTGCAGAGGAGTTCTAACCAGTTGAAGAATGGGGGGACGAGTGCGGTTCAAAAATATAGGATAAAACTTTCTACTAATTATTATTCTCCTGTTTTTGAATTTGAAGACGGAACTATTACACAGAATTCTTATTATTCTTATAATGTTAAAGAAGATTGGAGAAGATATTTAGAATATATTTCAATTAATAGTCCTAAATGGGTTTTAGTTAATCCACTTAAATCTTCTGGGGGAAATAATGGAAGAGATAATTTAAATTGGAGACTTAGTAGAGTCAAATACAGATTAGGATTAGAAATTTTTATCAACAAAGTAAATACAGGAAAATCTTCTGGTTTCTTTTCTTTTCTTTCATCTCAACCGACTTTAACTGCTAAGAAGAAGGGTGTGGTGGTAACTTATTCTCATAACGGACTTTTTGAAGTTCAACAACCTTCTGTGACTCCTCTTTGGTTTGAATATGAAAACAATGAATGGTGGTGGACGCCTTATGCTCCAAAGAATGGATTGATAAATGGAATTCCTGTTTCTACGACGACTGTTCCAAAACCTTCTTTGGCTCCTCGAGGTAAATTTGATGGACAGACCCCTATTTCTGTTAATAAGAATATTATAAATGATCTTAATGGTTTGAATCTTACAGAAGGCTCGGTGGTCTTGTTTAATGGCGGTTTAGATGGGCTACAAAAGTTAGGAGTTTCTTAGAATTTTTGTTTTTAGATAATTATAATTAAGTTTATATAATGAGAAAACTCTCTTTTTCTATGGATAAATCCAAAGATAATAAATTTGAAGAGCAGAGGAGATACCTTAGAA
>VAPE01025900.1_pt1 | contig 23879 bp, 18 predicted proteins | sample 3393911 | NCBI WGS metagenome assembly VAPE01 (sample SAMN08290436, study PRJNA428436) | hydrothermal vent metagenome | isolation source: Deep-sea hydrothermal vent chimney | place: Atlantic Ocean: South-mid Altantic Ridge
CCCTCGGGCAACGCGTCGAGCAACCGCCCCTGCAACTCGAGCGCCACCCGGATCTCCTCCAGGCGAACGCGCACGCGCGCGGCGACGTCGCCTTCGGTGCATACCGGTACGCGCACGGTGAGCCGGTCATACGGCGCATAAGGTGTATCGCGGCGCACGTCGCGATCGATCCCGCCGGCGCGCGCGACGCAGCCCAGGACTCCGAGATGCGCCGCCGGCCCCGCGGCGAGCACGCCGGTGCCGACAAGCCGATCCTGCAGGGACGCATTCTCCTCGAGGATCGGCACCAGTTGGTCGAGTTCGCTCCCCAGCCCGGCGGCACCACGCGCCAACTCCGCGGCCTCCCGTGTACAGACGTCCGCCGCCGTTCCGCCGGGGACCACGGCGCCGCGCAGCAGCCGGTGACCGAACACCCGCGCGTTGTCGCGCTGCCACAGTTCGCGCAGCCGGCTGAACTGGTACCACGCGAAGGCGAAGCCGACGTCGTTGCAGATCGCCCCGACGTCGCCGAGGTGGTTGGCGATGCGCTCGCGCTCGGCGAGGAGCGCACGGACCGCGAGCGCGCGCGCCGGCACCTCGCAGCCCGCGGCCCGCTCCATGGCCATGCAGGCCGCCCAAGTATGCGCCACTGTGGAATCCCCGGACACGCGCGCCGCGAGCCGCGCGAGCCCTTGCGCGTCGCGGCCCTCGGCGAGTTTCTCGATGCCCTTGTGCGCATAACCCAGGCGCTCCTCGAGGTTGAGCACCGCCTCGCCCACCGCCTGGAAGCGGAAGTGACCCGGCTCGATGATGCCCGCGTGCACCGGTCCGACCGGGATCTCGTGGACGCCGGCGCCGTGGGCGCGCAGGAACGGGTAGTCGGCGTCCGGCGGGGTCTCGTCGGGCGGATGCCCGTATAGCGGAAAATCCGTGCGCAGCGGGAACTCCTGCTCGCTCCAGGCCTGATGGCGCACCCAGCGACGCGTATCGGGGTGGTCGCTAAACGCCACGCCGAGCAGGTCCTGAAGGTGGCGCTCCGGGCGGTCGGCCGCGGGATAGTGGGGTGTGTGCGAGGGCAGAATCGGCGTCCGCACCAAGACCGCGGTGCGCGCCAACAGATAGCCCCCGCCGTGCTCCAGACAGGCGCTGATCTCGATCTGCGCGTCCCGGTGCTCGCCCCAGACCGCGCACCAGCGCAGTCCGGCACCCGCCGCGACGCGTGCGAACGCGCCCCAGTCCTCCGGGTCCAGCCGTACGAGCCGGGCCGGCGCCAAACCGCCCGCCGCGACCTCCTCGACCAGCAGGTTCTCGCGCCGACACGTGTCGAGGAAGTCCGCAAGCCAGGCGAACGCGTCCGACGATGCCGGAACCGCCCCCGGGGGGGGCGCGCCCGTGCTCACAATCCGCCACCCGACAGTGCGACACCGCAGATCAGGTGCGTGGCCTGATCGAACCAGTGCGCCAGAAAACCCGGAATCGCCAGACCCAGCCACAGCACCAGCGCGAGCTGCACGGCCACCGGCAGCATATTGGCCGCCACCGGGCCCTGCCCCGCCGGGCGCTCGCCGTAGACCATCGGGTGCAGGTGCCGGAACAACCCCGCGAAGGCCACGCCGAGGCCCAACAACAACGGCAGTGTGAGCCACGGCCAAGCCTTCATGGTGGCGCTCAACACCAGGAACTCGCTGGTGAACACGCCGAACGGCGGAAACCCCGCGATCGCGGCGGTGCCGAGCAGCAGGCCCCAACCGACCGCGGGCTGGGTGCGGATCAGGCCGCGGATCCGCTCGATGCGCTGGGTACCCGCGATATGCGAGGCATGGCCAGCGGTGATGAAGATCGAGGACTTGGTGAGCGAGTGCACCGTCATGTGCAGCAGGGCGCCGAAGGTCGCGAGCGGCCCCCCCACGCCGAACGCGAAGGTCATCAGCCCCATGTGCTCGATCGAAGAGTAGCTGTAGAGCCGCTTGATGTCGCGCTGGCGGTGCAGAAACAGCACCGCCACCAGGAAGGAGAGCATCCCGAAGCCCATCATCAGGTACCCGGCCAGCGGCGTGCCGAGCGCCGGGTCGACCAGCATCTTCATGCGCACCACGGCGTACAGCGCGACGTTGAGCAGCAGGCCCGAGAGGATCGCCGACACCGGCGTCGGGCCTTCGGAGTGCGCGTCCGGCAGCCAGTTGTGCAGCGGAACGAGCCCGACCTTGGTGCCGTAGCCGACCAACAGGAAGACGAACGCCAGGGCGACCACCGCCGGATCGAGCGCCGGCGCAGCCGCGTGCAGCGCGGTCCACAGCAGCGCCTCGTCGCGCGCGTGAATGACGCGGGCGGCCGCGAAGTACAACAGCACGGTGCCGAACAGGGCCTGGGCGAGGCCGACGCCGCACAGGATGAAGTACTTCCAGGCCGCCTCGACCGACTCCGGGGTGCGGTACAGACTGACCAGCAGCACCGTGGACAGGGTCGCGCCCTCCATGGCGATCCACAGGATCCCCAGGTTGTTGGTCGACAGGGCCAACAGCATGGTGAACAGGAAGCCCTGGTACATGCTGTGGTAGAGACGCATGCGCCGGGCGTTCACGCGCCCGGCGCGGACCTCGTGCGCCATGTACGGGCGCGAGAAGATCGCCGTAGTCAGACCGACGAACGCCGTCAGCACCACCAGGTATACGTTGAAGGCGTCGATGTAGAACATCCGCCCGCCGCTGAGCAACGGTCCGCTACGCAGCACCCGTACCGCCACCGCCGTGCTGGCGGCGAAGGTCGCGCCCGACACCGCCACGCTCACCCAGTCCGCCGCGCGGCGGTGGCCGATCAGTCCGAGCAACAGCGCGCCGGCGAACGGCAGCGCAAGGGTCAGGTACAGCGCGATCACGGCTCGGACTCGCTCAGCCGGTTGAGCCGGTCCACGTCCAGCGAATCGATACTGGCGCGGATCTGCAGGAACACGACGCCGAACAGGATCGCCGCCACCAGCACATCGAAGGCGATTCCCAGCTCCACGACCATCGGCATCCCGTAGGTGGCGACCACGGCGGCGAAGAACAGCCCGTTCTCCATGGACATGAATCCCACCACTTGGCTCACCGCCTTGCGCCGCACGATCATGAGCAGCAGCCCGAGCAGCACCACGGCGAGGCTCACCGCGATCGTGTTGCGGGTGAACAGCGTCGAGAGCTGCATCACCGGCAACGCCACGTAGTAGCTGAAGATCACCAGGCCCGCACCGCCGAGCTGCACCGACATGCGGTTGGCGTCGGCCTCCCGCGCACCCTCCAGCCCCAGCCGGATCACCAGCCGATGCAGGATCCAGGGGATCAGCAGACCCTTGAGGAAGAAGGTGAGCAGCGCCGAGACATAGAGGTGGGCGTGCCCGGACACGTAGGCCACCAGTGCGGTGGTAACCGCGAGCAGCACGCCCTGCCACGCGAAGACCCGCACCAGGCCGACGAGCCGCGACTGGGCGAGCATCGCGAACGAGCTGAACAGCACCAGCGCCGCGAGCAGCAGGATCATCTGCTGGGTGAGGTCCAGCCCGTGCAGGCCCGTCATCCGCCCACCTCCAGGATCACGTGGCTGAGCATCCCCAGCAGGCACAGCAGATAGGCGAAGCCCAGAAACTGCGGCACCGAGAACAGGCGCATCTTGGCGAGCAGCGTCTCGCTCACCGCGAGCAGCGCGGCGAGCACCGCCAGCTTGAGCGCGACCGCCGCCGCCCCCAGCGCGAGCGCAAGCACGCCGAAACCCGTGGCGATGCCCCAGGGCAGGAAGATGTTGGTGATCAGCACCGCGTAGATCATGAACTTGATCTGCGAGGCCCACTCGATGAGCGCCAGGTGCCGGCCGCTGTATTCGAGCACCATGGCCTCGTGGATCATGGTCAGCTCCAGGTGCGTGGCCGGGTTGTCGACCGGTATGCGGCCGGTCTCGGCGAGGGCCACCAGCATCAGGCCGAGCAACGCGAACACGAACGAGGGCCGGATCACCAGTCCCGAGCCCAGGATCCGTTCGATCGCCACCGACAGATCCGTGGTACCGGCGCTCATCGCCAGGGTGAACACCGCCATGAGCAGGGCCGGTTCGGCCAGCGAGGCGATGGTCATCTCGCGCGAGGCCCCCATGCCGCCGAACGCCGTCCCGATATCCATACCGGCCAGGGCCTGGAAAAACCGCGCCAGGGCGAAGAAACCCACCAGGACGATCACGTCGGCGATCTCCGCGGTGGGCAGGCGCAACGCAACCAGCGGCACCACGGCGGCGGCGAGCACCATGGCACCGAAGATCACGTAGGGCGCCGCCCGGAACAGCCAGGACGACTCTTCGGGCAACAGCAACTCCTTGCGGAACAGCCGCACCAGGTCTCGATAGGGCTGCGTGACGGGCGGCGCGCGGCGGTTCTGCAGCCGGCATTTCACGCGCTTGATCCAGCCCGCCAGCAGCGGCGCGCCGGCCACGAACAGTGCGGTCTGCACCAGGGCCAGCGCCCAGTTCATCAGGTAACCAGCCACAGCAGCACCAGCAGGGTGAACAACGAGTAGGCGAGATAGGTGCGTACGCTCCCGGTCTGGATCTTCCCGACCCGGCGTGCGGCGCCCGTGACCCAGCGCCCGAGCGGCTCGTACAGCATCCTCCAGGAACGGTCCTCGATGTGGAGTCGATAGCGCAGGGCGGTGAGGCGCAGCGGCTGCGCCGGATCACGCGTCTCCTCCACCTCTTCGTGGACCTCCCAGACCGGCCGGAAGATGCGCCGGATCGGGTTGGTGAAGGCCGTGGAGGTGTATTGCATGCGCGCGTCGAGGGGACCGAAACCGCACGCCCACGGCACCGTGCGCCGCACCGCGCGGGTGCGCCGGCGCGCGTTGAGCAGCGCGAACATCACGCCGCCGAACAGGAACATGCCCGCCAGTACGAGGGGTGCGGCATAGGAGGCGGTCTGCGGGGAGACCGGCGTGAGCCACAACCAGCCCTGCACCGAGGCGCTCGGCAGTCCGCGCCCGAGGAGTTGGTGCGCGATCGGTTCCAGGGCCTGCACCGTGAAGGTCGGCAGGACGCCGAAGACCAGGCACAGGGCCGCCAGCAGGCCCTGGCCGGCGCGCATCCCCAAATCGACCTCGCGCGCGTGGCGCACGTGGCGGCTGCGGGCACGGCCCAGAAACGCGATCCCGTAAACCTTGACGAAGCACGCCGCGGCCAGCGCGCCGGTCAACGCCAGCACCGCCGCGGTCACCGGGATCAGCGCGCGCAGCACGCCGCTGTGCAGGGCCGGGGCCTGCAACGCGGCCTGAAAGGTGAGCCACTCCGAGACGAATCCGTTGAACGGCGGCAGTGCCGAGATACTGATGCAGCCGATCAGAAAGAACAGCGCCGTAACCGGCATGCGCCGGATCAGCCCGCCCATGCGTTCCAGGTCACCCTCGTGGCTGCGTTGCAGCACCGCGCCGGCCCCGAGGAACAACAGCCCCTTGAACAGTGCGTGGTTGAGGGTGTGATAGAGCGCCGCCACCAGCCCCAACACCGCCAGGCGCGGGTGACCGGTGCCGGCGAAGATCATGGCCAGCCCCAGGCCCATGCAGATGATGCCGACGTTCTCCACGGAGTGATAGGCCAGCAGGCGCTTGAGGTCGTGCTGCATCAACGCATAGAGCACGCCGAGCAACGCCGAGGCGCTGCCCGCGAGCAGCAGCACCAGCCCCCAGTCCCAACGCGGGCCGCCGAGAAGATCGAAGACGAAGCGGATCAGCCCGTAGATCGCCACCTTGAGCATCACCCCGCTCATCAGCGCCGAGATGTGCGAGGGGGCGACGGGGTGCGCCTGCGGAAGCCAAACGTGCAGCGGCGCCAAACCCGCCTTCATGCCGAACCCGAACAGCGCCAGGGCGAATGCCACCGACGCCCAGACCGGCGTCAGCGCCGCCCCGCGCATCGCCTCGAAGGAGAAGCCGCCGCCGAACGCCGCCAGCACCCCGAAGGCCAGCAGGATGGCGAGCGCGCCGACCTCGGCCATCAGCAGATACAGAAACGCGGCGCGGCGGTTGGCGGCATGCTGATGTTGGTAGGCGACCAGAAAGTAGCTGGACAACGACATCAGCTCCCACGCCACCAGAAACGCGAAGGCGTCGTCGGCGATCACCACCAACTGCATCGCCGCCACGAACAGCCCGGTGAACAGATACAGCGCCGCGATCGACCGATGCCCGTGCTCGTACTCGCGCACGTAGCCGGGCCCGTACAGGGACACCGCCACGGTGACGATACCGATCACGACCAGAAAGAACCCGGACAGGGGATCCACGCGCAGGTGCCAGTGCAGCCATGGCAGCCCGAGGGGAAGCGTCTGCGTGGCCGTCACCGCATGCAGCAGGGCACCGCCACCGCCCAGCACCGCACCCAATCCGCTCAGCCCCAGCAGGGTGAAGCAGACGAACTTGACGGGGACCGGATAGCGATCGGCCGCCAGGCCGAGCAGACCGGAGGCGAGCGCCCCCAGCACCGCCCATTCGGCGAGGGACAGGGACAACGAGGTTCCTTCAGGTTAAACGGCGAAAGCGCGGATCGCAGACCCGGTACGACGGCCCGCCTCTCCGGGCGGCGCCCGGAACCCGGCGCTCCCCGCGTCGGAAGTCCCGGGGCAGGTCGCCGCGCCCCGGGCCAAACGGGGCCGGAGTGTAGAGCCCCACACGGCTTCCCGTCAATAGGGCCGCGCGGCGGGCACCGATGCCGCGGTCAGTACACCGGCACCAAGCTGTAACCCTTCTGCTGGTAGGCGATCACCGAGATGAACCCGTTGCCGACCACGCGTACCGAGGGGATCACCGCCTTGGGATCGATGCCGTACCCGTGCAGGGCCACGTTACAGGCCTCGGTGCGGATACCGGCGTTGCGCAGGCCGCGCACCGCCTCCTGGATCTCCGCCACCGGGCGTTGGTCCTGGTAGGAGATCCCGCGCCGGTCCTTGGTCAGAAAGGCGACCGACGGGCCGATCACGACCACCACCACGCGGGCCTTCACACCCTGGCGGTCCATGCTCGCCGCGGTCTTGCCGACCAAGCGCAGCACGTGGGCGACCTTGAGCGGGTCGGCGGAGTCGATGAGGAACACCGCCTTGGCCGACTTGAGGCCGAAGAGCGCGGCGGCGTCGTTGACCGGTGCCGCGCGGACCCCGGCCGCGACGCCGAACAACAGGGTGAGGAACAGGATGCGCGCGATTGCAGGGATCGGTGTCTTCATCGGATACCCCTCCGGCCAGTGACGAACCCGTGCCATGGTAGCGCATTCCGCGCGCGCGGCGTGCACCGAAGCATCGCCGCGCGGCACGCACGGACGCGCCTTGGTTTCACGTCGAGGACCCCGGGCGCCGGGTGGGTCGTGAAGACGCGCACCGAGCGGGCGCGCCGGGGTTCCCGCGTGTCCCCGGCGCGCCCATAATGGCTCACGATGCGGGCATCGATTCCCGGGAGACACTCGATGAAGACACTCCGACACGCCGGTGCGGTACTCTTGCTACTGGCGGCCATCGCGGTGGGGGTGGTCTATTCCGGGCTCTACAATGTCGCGGCGGACCGGCCCGACCCGCCCCTGACCCGCTGGCTGCTGCACTCGACCATGGAGCGCTCGGTGAAGGTGCGCGCCGCCGCCGTCGTGGTCCCGAAGGATCTCGACGACCCGCTGCGCATCGATACGGGGGCCGAGCACTATGCGGAGATGTGCGTGGGCTGCCACCTCGCCCCGGGGATCGAGACCTCCGAGTTGCGCGAAGGGCTCAACCCCCGCCCCCCCCGGCTGGCCGGGGTCGTCGCCGGGATGGACCCGAAGGAACTGTTCTGGATCATCAAGCACGGGGTGAGGATGACCGCAATGCCCGCCTGGGGGCTGTCCCACGGCGATCAGAGTCTTTGGGACATGGTCGCCTTCCTCCGTCACCTGCCGACGATGACCCCGGCACGCTACCAGGAACTCACGGCCCGCCCCGCCGCCCCCGAGCCCCCGCCCACCCATGGCCACGGCCGCATCCCATAGCGATCACCCGCCGCCTATGGGGACGGCGCACGACGCGCCGCTCAACGTGCTGTTCGCAGTGCACGACTGGGGACTCGGACACGCGACCCGCGACCTGCCGCTCATCCGCGGCCTGATCGCGGCCGGCCACCGCGTGAGCGTGCTCTCCTGCGGACGTGCGCTGCACCTGCTGCGCGCGGAACTCGGCGCCGAGTGCGAGTTCATCGCACTACGCGATATCCCCAAGCCGCTGAGCCGTCGGCCGGCGTGGTTCTACGTCAAGATGAGTCTCCTCATGCCGCTGGTGCTGGCCACCTTCCGGCGCGAGCGCGCCGTCACGCGCCGCCTGCACCGTGAGCGCGGCTTCGATCGGATCGTCTCCGACAGCCGCTTCGGCGTGTGCCTGCCCGAGGTGCCGAGCTACTACCTGTTCCACTCGCTGCGTCAGATCATTCCGGGCCGCCCCTATCACCTCGAGAAGCTGGTCGAGTGCGGGCAGCGTCACCTGCTGCGCCACGCACGCGCCGTGCTGGTCCCGGACACCGGGCGCGACGGGCTCGCCGGCGACTTGTGCCACGACGTGCACTGCGACTGGGGCGGGCGTGTGCGCTACCTCGGTATCCTCGCGAGCGTGCACCGGCGACCGAGCGTGCGGGACATCGACTGTTTCATCAGCATTTCGGGGGCCGAGCCGCAACGCACGCTGTTCGAGCGCATCGTTCTGCACAACGTCCACGACCTGCCGGGCCGGGTGGTGGTGGCGCTGGGCCGCCCCGATCGGACCGGCCCCGCGCGCGAGGACGGGCGCGTGACGATCCATCCGTATCTCGATCGGCGACGCCAGGAGGAAATGTTCAACCGCGCCAAGCTGGTGGTGTGCCGCTCCGGCTACAGCACGCTGATGGAACTGGCGGAGCTGCGCCGACCGGCGCTGTTCGTCCCAACGCCGGGCCAGAGCGAACAGGAATATCTCGCCAAGTATCATTGCGCCCTCGGGCACGTACACACCGTCACGCAGGAGCGCCTCGACCTGGCCCGCGACGCGGCGCGGGCACGCGAGTATCCGGGTCTGCCGCCGGTGGCGTCCCCGGAGCGCTCAGTGCGCAGGTTTCTGGAGATCGTCACCGGCGACGCGGTCGAATTCATGCCATAGTAGTACCACCGTCGGCACACACCAGAACCAGATCGCACCGGTCCACACCAGCCGGAACCCGATCATTATCGCCAGCCCCTCGCTCGGTCCGTATCCCCACGCCTGGGCGGCCCCGAGACCCGCGAGTTCGATTCCGCCCAACTGCGGTATGACCCCGCCCAGCACGAGCACCACCATCAGCGAGAACGCGTAGACCGAGAAGGCCTGCCGGAACGTGAAACCGCCGGCCCCCACCCCGTGCGCCACGAGCAGGAAGGCGGCGGCGAGGGCCGACAGATAGACCGCCGTAAGGATCAGGCTCGGCGCCAGTACGCCCGGTGTCGAGAGCCGACGCAGGCCCGTCAACAACTCCTCGATACCGCGGAACAATGACCGCAGGGGGGCGGGCGAGGACCGCTGCGCAAGCGCCGCACCGAGCCCCTGCAGACGCAGCAACAACACCACCATGGCCAGCGATGCCGCCAGCAGTCCGATGCACAGAGGCCGCAGCCACGGCCACGCCGGGATCGGGTCGATCGCCAGCGCCAGGAACACCAGCCCGGTCTCGATGGCCAGGATGAGCGTGGTGGCGGCCGCCGAGCGCGCGAAACCCGCACCCTGCAACCTCCGCAGCATATAGTTCTGGGCGTAGACGCCGGCCGGGATCGACAGCGTGATCTCGCCCACGGCGAACGCCAGGAGCAGCCGGCGCGGCGGCGTGTCGATTCCGAGTCCACGCAGCAGCAACCGGAATTCGAGCAGCTTCAACCGGAGATAGACCAGCGCGAGCACCAACGTCGCGCCGACGGCCACCGGCGGGATCCGCCGTATGCGCGAGACCACGCGCGGCAGATCACTGACGCCGAACACGAAGGCCAGGAGTGCGGCGGCGAACAAGACGGGGAGCAGGACCGCCGGTCTCAGCAGCACCCGGAGCCACGCGCGCCGCGCCCCTTGCCGTGGGGCCGCCCGCGGAGATTCCTTCACGAGTCCTCAGGCACCGGCCGCGGCGTCGGCGGTGCAGCGGGCCACCCCGCTCAGTTCGTTCTCGACGTAGTGCAGCGGATGCACCACGGCGGGCGCAGGGCCCGGCCGCGCCGGGGGATCGGACCGCAGGACGTAGACCCCGCCGCGCCGGCGCGCCAACGCCCCATGGCGCACGCAGTAGCGCAGGTAACCGCGCACACGCCGGCCCCGCTCGTGCGGGTCGAGGGCCCGCGGATCGACGTGCAGTCCGGCGTCCTTCCAGCGCGCCGCCTGACACTCCACGAACGCCTCCATAGCGCCCGCGGAGATGTCCCGCCCGGGCGCTCCGCGAACGCTTTGCAGCAGGTAACGGCTGGCCAACTGGCTTACCGTCACCGTGGTCAGCGCCCGGATCGCGCGCGCGACGCGCGCGTTGACCTCGCGGCGCGGCAGTTCCTCCAGACCCACCAGTTCCGGACCGACGTTGACGAACACGCGCTGACAGCCGGTGCACATGAAGTCGTAGGTGATGCCGACCGGCAGGACCCGCAGCGCCCGCCGCGGACGTGTGAGCAACGCGTAGAGACCATTGCGCAGGCGGTGAAAGCCTCCGTCCGTGGACACCGTACCCTCCGGCTCCAGTTGCACGGACTCTCCCCGATCGAGCAGCGCAACGAAATGGTCGAGTTGCGCCTCGATGACGCGCCGCTCGTGTTCCTTGATGGCACGAAACCGCTCGCGTGTGAGTTTGGATAGGCCGTAACGCAGCCGCAGCAAGGGGCGGTACCGACGCCCCAGCGCGTCGCGTACGCGCAACCCGCCGCTGCGGCGCGGTGCAAGCCGCTGGAACTCCGCCGACCAGCGCGGGCGCAGGACCTCACTGAGCGGCAGATCGCCGCACACGCCGAGAACGTCCTCGAGCGTCTCCCACAGCGTGCGCTCGGGAATACGACGCATCGGGTGCGCGTGCAGCAGCTCCAACACGGGCGCCACGTCGATCACGCCCAACAGCTCCCGCAGGGGGCGCGGCCAGCCGGTCAGGTACTCGCGCAGAAAACCGCGACGGAACAGGTCTTCTCGTGCGACGAAGTGGGGCAGCGGGCCGCGCCGGCCGATCAGCGCACTGCACAACAACGGGCCGTCCGTGTCGCGTCGGTGGGTCGCGACGATCAGCGTCGGACGCGCGCGCGTGTAGTGTTCGAGCCCCCACACCTCCACCTCGTGCGAGGCACGCACCGACACGTCGAATGCGACGGTCAACACGCGGCGCAAGGACCGCCGAACGGGTCCCTCTCGAGCGCCGGCCCTTACCGTACGCTCTCCCTGCCAATACTCCGCGGTCCCGGGCTCCATCCGGACACCTCTCCACCGCCTTGGCGAGCGCCCGTCTCCGGTGCCGCCGATCCCGCTCCGACCCGGCGCACTCCGACGCGCACGCCGATTCCAAACGGCCTGCGCTTTTTATTATAGAGAATCCTTCGGCGTCACCGAGGCAACGGGAACTGCGACCATGACGAGGATCAACTCCGGGCGCCGGCGGGCGTCGCTCACCGGCGCCCGCGCCATCCTCGTCCCGACAAATGCCTCGCAGAATCCCCCTCCCCCCCGATCACGTAGTGGTGGTGGTCGGGGGGATACAGCGACATTACCGGCAACCCCGCCCGACCGGGCGCAGGCCGGAGGAGGATGGGGAGGCTACCGGGGGATCGGGGCGGGCGGGGGCACCCGGGAACCGCCGGTACGGGTCGTGTCGCGTTCCCGGCGGTACTGATCGTAACTCGGGGATTTCGGGCAATCCGTCGGCACGGGCGCCACGCAGGGCCGACGCTGCTGTTGGAGATTCACCAACGTGTCATAGACGGTGCGCTCGACGGTCGTACTGCACCCGGCCACCAGCAGCGCGGCCAACACCGGGAGTCCGAGGTACCGCCACGCGCCTTTCACGATCCATCCCCCGGGGGTACGTCAGAGGAATCCCGCCGCTTCAAGACCTGACCCAGCCACAGGTCGGTCAGGTGATCCTGCAACCGGTTCTGGGCCTGGCGCGCGGCGAGGTTGTCCAGATCGATCCAAGATAGCGGCTGGTCCTGCATGGCGCAAGAGAACACGGCGCGCGTGCGCTCCCCGGTCCGGGGGTCGATCTGCCACTGCAGGCACTGGGCGCACACCCCCTGGAGCATGCACTGCATGGGGCTTCCGACCGTGCCCATGGCCTGCACGTCCGGCTTGAAGTAGGGCCGCAGTTCGCCGCGCAGGGCCTGTTGCAGGCCGCGCAACAGGCCGGTGGAACCCATCACCAGGATCTCGTCGACCTCCCGCAGTGGAATCGGCGAGGCCGCACCGCCGGGCTCCAGCGCACCGTCGCCGTATTCGCGCAGCAGCTCGATGACGTTGGAGCGGATGACGCTGAGGTCCTGGGGACGGTGCGCCCCGATGGCCGGTTCCGCGGCCGTGGCCCACACGATACGATCCGCGCCGGCCTCGAGCTGTTCCCGGTAATAGAGTTCGTCGGCGTTGCGGAAGGTCGCCATGTACAGCACCCGGTCGCCGGCCGCGCGCAGCGCCGGTCCGAGCGCGAACATAACCGCCGCCCCCCAGCGCCCGGCGATCACCAGCACGGTGCGCCCCGACTCCACCGACGTGGGTGCGCCGGCGGGGCCCATCAGCACCAGCGGCTGACCGGGCTCCAGGGCCGCGGCAAGCCGCGGGTTGGCGCCGCCGCGCAGCACGAACAACCGGATGTCGTCACCCTCGACCCCCGCCCCACTGAGCGTCTGCAACGGGATCTGCAGGCGCGTGCCCTCGACCACCGGGCTGAGACTCTCGAAAGTCTGCAAGCGGTAAAACTGCCCGGGACGGAAGTTGCGCGCCGCCAGCGGTGCATGGATCGCCAGTTCGACCACCGAGGGATTGTCGAGCTTCACGCGATGCACCCGCGGCGTGAGCAAATCGGCGATACGCTCGCGGAACCCGCGATACGTCTCGGCGGACGCATCCGCCGCCGGACCGCACTCGCGCAGCGCATACAGGATGCGCGGATAGCTGCGCCGGGCCGATGCCACCGCCTTGACGACGCTGCCGTGAAACGCCGGATGGGTGTCGCCGATAAAGGTCACGCAACGTTCTCCGCTGCGGTACGAGGTGAACGGCCCGAACTCCGGCTCCTTGCAGTGCTGTCCCGCCTGTACCGGCTGCAATTTGCGGCCGTGGCAGACGTGGGGCAGAAAGTGGTCGCCGTCCAGCTCGAAGGTACCGGGATGCTCGCGCTCATAGATGGTGTTCGGCGCCGCGCCGGCGGCGACGAAGATCGCGCGCGCGTCCAGGACGACTTCTTCGCCGCTCGCCATCCAGCGTCCGCCGTGCCGCCGGCGCCGGCGACAGACCAGGGCCTCGACGTGCGCGTAGCGGTCGAGTTCCGCGCGCACCGGCTCCAGGCCCTCGGCGTAGTAGACGCCCTCTTCCAGGGCCTTGACGATCTCCTCGTGATTGCGCAGATAGGCCGGGGACTCGTTCATGCCGCGTCGATAGACCAGGGTCACGCCGCCCCAGCGGCGCAGCAGCGGGATGAAGTCCGGCGCCTCGCCGGCGGCGGCGGCGGCGGCGCGCGCCCGCTCGGCGCGCACGGCGCGCCCATGATCCAGCAACTCCGCCAGGATCCCCCGGTTCTCCTCGTCGAGGCGCGCGATCACCGCCTCCTCGCCGATCTCGACGACCAGCCGTTCGTGGCGTGCGAGCATCTTTTCCACCTGCGCGATGTAGTACGCCTGCACCTCGGTTGCCGTATCCACCGCGGTCAGGCCCCCGCCGATCACGACCGCCGGCAAGCGCAGCTGCAGGTTCGCCAAGCTGTCGGCCTTGGCCGCGCCGGTGAGTTGCAGGGCCATGAGGAAATCGCTGGCCTGGCGCATGCCGCGCGCGAGGCTGTTGCCCATCGGGATCACCCGCGGCAGCCCGGTCCCGCAGGCGTTGCATACGTGATCGAAGCCGAGTTCCCAGGCGTCTTCCAGGGTGATCGTCCCGCCCAGGCGCACACCGCCGAACATCTGGAAGGTCGGCCGGCGGGCGAGCGTCAGATAGATGACCTTGAGGAAGTTCTTGTCCCAACGCACCGTGATCCCGTACTCGGCCACGCCTCCGAAGCCGTAGTTGATGCGCCGATCCAGGGATTCGACCAGGTCGGCGTAGCGGCGCACCGGGCCACGCAGCAGGGCCTCGGGCAGCGGCTCGATCTTGAGCCCGTCGATGCCCACCACCGCGCAGCCCTCCAGGGTCAGGTGGTGCGCCATGGTGAATCCGGCCGGACCCATCCCCGCGATCAGGACCTTGCGTCCGTTGTAGGGCTTCATGCAGTACTGGCGCCGGCGCAGCGGGTTCCAGCGCGCCAACAGGCCATAGATCTCCACACCCCACGGAAGGTCGAGCACGTCGGTAAGGACGCGGGTCTCGATCTGCGGGATATCGACCGGGTCCTGCTTCTGGTAGATGCACGCCTTCATGCAGTCGTTGCAGATGCGGTGCCCGGTCACCGGCACCATGGGATTGTCGACCATCACCACCGCCAGGGCGGCGAGGGTATGGCCGTCGCGCTGCAGGCTGTGCATCTCGGAGATCTTCTCCTCGAGCGGGCAGCCGGTGAGGAGATTGCCGAGCGGATCGACCTTCAGACCGAGGTCCGGTTCGCCCTTCTTCCCGGGAAAGCCCTTGGAGCAGAAGTCGCCGTCGTGGTCGTGGCAATAGATGCAGTAATGGATCTCCCCCTGCACCTCGCGCCCCTCCATGCGCGGGTCGGTGAGCCGGAACCCGTCGCGGCGCCGGAAGGCGGCGGGGTCACCCTGCACCCGACCCGCCGCATCGCCTTCGACCGCCTGGCGCGCGACCAAGTGTCCGTGGTCGACCGGGCGGGGCAGCCGGAAGCTCACCCAGCCCGCCATGCGGGCGCGCGCCCCGGGCTCCTGCAACGCCAGGGCGCACCAGCGGGTGAGCCGCGCGATATCCTCCGCCCGGCCCCGCGGATCGGCGAGCGCACCGAGCGCGAAAAGCGCCACCGCCGATTCGCGATCGGGCGGCGGCGCACCGCCCTCGGACAGCCGTCCGTCGAGCCAACGATCCAGTTCTCCGAACGGCTCCGTGAACGGACCGCGATAACGCCGCCCGCGCTTGAGGACGAATTCCTTCTTGAAGGCCATGACCGGGTCGTGGGCGAGGGTCCGCGCGCGCAACGCCGCCAGCTCCCCTTCGATACCGAACAACCCGGCGACGAAGGCCTCGAGGTGGGGGGCCGCGGCCAGCAGCCACTCGCTGTACTCCAACGCCGGCGGCGGGTTCCGCTCCTCGCGCAGTTCCAATAACCGCCGCCGCAGGTCCGCGTCCTCGTACCCCAGCCGTTCCAGGAACGCCTCATCCAGGCGGCGCAGTCCATCCGCCTCGAACAGATCCGGGAAATTCAGCCCCGGTAACCGTCCCGCCAATCGAATCGGGTCCTCTTCCATGCGCCTCACCCTGTATGGCCCGCCCGCCCGGATCGGCCGGGCCCCTTATCATAGCCCTCGCGCCCGGAGTCCGCCGGACTCAGGAGAGTTCTCCTGCGGCGGCGGGAGATCAACGATAAATCGAGAAACACACCGGAACCCGCTGAGACAGAACCGATTGTTAAAGGATTTCCGCACGAGAGTCGATGTAGAGCCGACGATGTTTGATCGTGCAACAAAAGGAAACCCAGCGATGGCTGTGAAGAAACGTGCGATACGGAAGAAGAAGGCGGCCCCGAAACGCAAGTCGGGAACCAAACGGAAAGTGAGCAAGAAGAAGGTGGCGAAGAAGAAAGCACCGGCCCGGAAGAAGGCCATGGTCAAAAAAAAGGCAGCCAGAAAGCCGGCTGCCAAGAGGAAGACCGCCAAGAAGAAGGCGGCATCGAAACGGAAGACGGCGACCCAATCAAAGGCTCGCCGGAAGAAGTAACTTCGGCAACCGACAGGCCTCGGGAGGGGCACCTGTCGCCTTGCGAGACCAAGGGGCGGCCTGTCAGCCGCCCCTTTCTTCTTCGAGTGCAATCATACCACGAACGACCGGGGGCAGGGGGGACTTTCGCGCGCACCGTTCTGGTGCGCCTCGAAACACGGGCAGGGTCATGAAAGATTTTACACGTTATTTTTCAATGAGATATTAGATACTAAGGGAGAACTGCCGGATCTTCGGATGGCCTGTGATCGGCGATCCGCCGACCCGGCACACCGGTGTGTTCACTGGGCGGCGGGACCCGATCAGCCTGCGCTCAAACGGCCGGTTTCGGGGGACCAGGTGGCGGAGAAACCTTGGAGCCCTCGGTCGCAGGACCCTCGGTCGCGGTGTCCTCGCTCGCGGTGTCCGCCGGCGGGCCGGATCCGCCGCTCGCACCCTCCGCGGCCGACGGCCCGGCGGATGCCGCGGAGACTTCTCCAGCGGGCACGGCAGCGGCGTCCGCCCCGGCCGCACCCTTCTCCTGCGCCGCACCGCCCTGTGCAACCTCGATCTGGCGCCACAGGCGATCGTTCTCCCCTTCCAGAACCGCCACGCAGCCGGCGAGTTCCTGGTTGGCGCGGTTTATTCGCCCGATGTGCTGTTCCAACTCATGCACCTTCTCCGGATGCACGACCACCGCCTTGAGAAAACCGTGGAGATCATCGATGTGGGTCACCTGATCGTGCAACAGGTCATTGAGCCGCGCGGCGTCGTGCCCCGAATCGGCATCGGCGTGCAGGTCAACGGCATGCCCGATGTGACGTTCCAGCACTTCCCGCAGTCGCGTCGTCAGCGTTTCCCAGGCCTGCTCGTCGTGGTGTTCGTGATTGGCGAAGTCCAGTTCCAGCTGCAGATACTCGGCGCGTAGCACGAGCCACGCCGGCGGCTCGGGCGTGCCTTCCTCATCCTGCGGGGCGTCCTTCTCCGGGACCGGGTGATGCAATCGCGCGCGGGTCTGCTCCAGTTCCTCCCCCAGGTAGTTGCCCACGTCCAAGCGCACACTCTGCGGCCGGACATCGGGCGCGACCGGTTCGGCCGGCGGTGATACCGCACTCGCCTGTCGGCGCCCCTTCCAGTACAACCATGCCGCCAGGACGGCCAGGAACAGCAGCGCCTCCAGGAACACCAGCACGAGGATGGGCGAGACGCGGATCACTGCGATTCCTCCGCCGACTCGTCGGACTCGTCGGATGCGGCGGTCCGTGCCGCCTTGCCCTTGGCCAACCGGCGCCAGAGCAGGAACCCGCCGCCGCCGAGGCCGAACAACATCCCGTTGACCAGCAGGAATACCGCCGCCACGCGCCACAGGCCGACGGTCGCCGCCGGCACCGCCCCCTTGGGTACCGCCTTCGACGCGGGCTTGGGCGCGTGCTCCGGCTTGGGCTTTGCGGGTGCGGCCTTGGATGCCGGCGTCGGGGCGGGCTCGACGGGTGCCGCCGGCGGTGCGTTCACGTGGAAGTAGCGGGTGATCTGCCGCTCGAAGGTCGGTGCCGTAGCGATGATCCGCAGCGTATAGGCACCGGGTTTGTAGTATTGGACGTCGGTGGTGAAGATCCCGTCCCCGGCCTTCCCGTCCGGTGACCCGCCGTTGTCCAGCATCGTGTACCGGGCCGAGACCCCGTCGGGGCGTTGGATCTCCACCACGAAGCGCGTGTCGCGCAGCACGTCCGGCTGACTGACCACCGCGTGATCCTTGCTCAACCATGCGCGGACGGTCTGCTCGGTGTGGAGACCAACGTCCTGCTCGCCGACGTTGGTCTCCAACCCCAGGTTGGTTACGATGTAGGCCTTGTTGTGCCCCGCGCTCGACAGGATCCGCCACTTCCCCGGTTTCGGGTGCGGGATCGTGATCATGTCGAAACGCTCGGAGCGAAACCAGCGCATCCCGGGTCCTCTATGCTTCGCCGACCACCGCTCGCCGCCCGGCGCCTGGAGGACGACGCGCACCGCACGATCCTGCTTGGTGGCCACCACTGTGACCTCGCGGATGGACGCGTCGGCCGTGAATTCCCCCCCTTGGATCGGAAGCATCTCGGGCCTCTTGGCCCTCTCGAACAGCGTGGTAAAGGTCGTATCCAGGTCCCGATCGAACGCGGCCAGGCGGAACAACCCGTGGGTGATACGCGCCATGTGCCGCAACAGCCCCACGTCCGAGGCGCGGGTGAAGGCGATGCTGAAGATCTGGACGTGCTCATGTGCGAGTTCCGGGAGTTCCTGTCCCAGCAGCCGGCGTGTCAGTTCGGCATCACGCCGTGTGTCGCCCACGTCCATCCGGCCGTCGGACATCAGGATGAGGTAGCGGCGCGTCCCGGGTCGCGCCTGCTTGGCCAGCATCCGGCGCCCCGCCTCCAGTGCCGCGTACAAATTGGTGAATGCGCCCCGCGAGGAGATCTTGTCCACCGCTTGGAACAACCGGCGCCGGTCCGACGCTCCGATCACGGCGGTCAGGCCGATCACCGGCCAGGCGCGACCGCTGAAGCTGATCACGCCGACGCGATCACCGGAGCCGAGCAGCGAGATGAACAGCTTCGCGGCCGGCACGCGCAGGCGCAGCGGATCCGTATGCCGCATACTCCCCGAACTGTCGAGCACCAGCACCGCGTCGATGCCGCCCCGCGCCCGCGCGTGGGCCGGTGCAACCCAGCCGGGCGCAAGCGCAAGCCAAAGAAGTGCGATCAGCACCGCACGGCGCCCGCCCATCCCGCTCCCCGTCTCCGCGCCCGCCCCATCGCTTCCGGCACGATCCGTCACACGCATCGCCTCCATGGATCCCGCTCCCGCTCTTCCGATCTCCCCCGGCCGCGCATCCGTTCCCATCCGCCCCGAACACACGCCCGTGGACGGGATCGGGACGCGTGGAACGATTAGCGGCCGGCACACCAAGCCCTTGACCCTTCTACCGACCGGGGATCCGCCGAGGCATCGGCACGGCGGCGGTCCACGGCGCGATGCACGAGGGATCGTTGCGGCATGAATCGGGGGCGCGCACGGACTTGCGGAAATTCCCTCGTTCCCACCGGCACCGATCCACTACAATATCCGGCGAGCCCATGCCCGCACCCCCATTCCAAACCGAACCCCCGACCCCGTCCGTCACCAAGCCCGACGCGGACTTCCGGGTGGTCCTCATCAGCCCGTACGAACTGGGACGCCAGCCCTTCGCATTGGCGCAGCCCACGGCTTGGCTGCGGCGCGCCGGGATGGAAGTCGTGTGCCTGGACCTTTCCCTGCAAACCCTGGAGCCGCAGGCGCTCGCAGGGGCGGGGCTGGTCGGGCTGTACCTGGGCATGCACACCGCCACGCGCATCGCGCTGGAGGCGCTGCCCCGGATCCGGAAACTCGCCCCGCAGGCCCACCTCTGCGCCTACGGGCTGTACGCCCCCATGAACGCCGCCCTGCTGCGCGGCCGGGGGGTCGCCACGATCCTGGGCGGGGAGTGCGAACCGGACCTGTTGGCGCTCGCGCAGTCGGTCCGCGACGGCGTCCCGCCCAAACCGGGGCGCGTGTATATCGGGCTCGACAAGATCGCCTTTCTCACGCCCGATCGCTCGGCCCTGCCGCCGCTGGAGCGATATGCCCACCTCACACTGCCCGACGGCGGCACGCGCGTGGTGGGCTTCGCCGAAGGCAGCCGTGGATGCAAGCACCTGTGCCGCCATTGTCCGGTGGTCCCGGTCTACGACGGGCGCTTCCGCATCGTGCCCCCCGAGGTGGTGCTGGAGGACATCCGCCGCCAAGTCGCCGCCGGCGCCGCACACATCTCGTTCGGCGACCCGGACTTCTTCAACGGGCCGACCCACGCACGGCGCCTGGTCGAGGCGCTACACCGCGAGTTCCCGGCGCTTACCTACGACGCCACCATCAAGGTCGAGCACCTCATCCGCCACGCGGAGCTGCTCCCGCTGCTGCGCAAGACCGGATGCCTGTTCATCACCAGTGCCGTGGAGTCGGTGGACAACCGGATACTGGAGTATCTCGGGAAGAACCACACCGCCGCGGACTTCGCGCAGGCCGCCGGGCGGTTGCGCGAGGCCGGCATCGCGCTCGCGCCGACCTTCGTGCCGTTCACCCCCTGGACCCGCCTCGAGGGCTACGCGGCGTTGCTGCGCCGGCTGGTGGAACTGGAGATGGTGGAGAGCGTGCCGCCCGTGCAGCTCAGCATCCGCCTGCTGGTACCCGAAGGCTCGCGGCTGCTCGAACTGTCGGGTTTCGCACAACGCCTGGAACCTTTCGATCCGGCGATCCTCGGCTACCCGTGGCGCCACGAGGATCCGCGGGTCGACGCACTGCAGGAACGCGTGCGGGCCTGGGCCGCACAGGCCGAGGAGCGCGGGTTGCCGCGGCGCGAGGCCTTCGAGCGAATCTGGGAACTCGCGCACGAGGCGCAGGGGAAGCGCCCGCCCACCCTGCCGGCGGGCCCGATCGGCGCCGTGATTCCCAGGCTGTCCGAGGCGTGGTACTGCTGCGCCGAGCCGACCCGCCGACAACTCCACTCGTTCTGAACGCCCCGCGCGAGCGCCTCAGGATTCCACGGCCAGTGCGCTGCGCCGACGCGAGTAGCTGAAGTAGACGCCCAACCCGATCGCCGTCCAGATCACGAACCGCAGCCACGTCACCGATGAGTGTAACCCCCGCCACCACGGCCATGAACACGCCGCTCACCAGGATCACACGCACCGGAGTGCCGCACCGCGCGGGTTCACGGCCGAGAATGCCGGCGGCAGCAGACCGTCTCGTGACATGGCCGGGAAGATATGCGTCGAGCCGAAATAGAGCACCAGTATCACCGTGGCCGACCCGGCGATGGCGCCCGCCGAGCTCACCGCCGCGACCCGATACCGGCCGATACGCAGCATCGCACCGGTATCGGTGGCATGATCGGCTTCAGGCAATGCACCGACGCATGTTTCATCAACTTTGCCTAAGAGAGGGGGGATCCGATGCGAACACCCATAACTCCGACCACCGGCGGTGATGACAAACGGCTGAAACGCCATGTCGGCTTGGTCGGGCTGCTGTTTACTGCTGTGGGCTCGATCATTGGCTCAGGCTGGCTGTTCGGCGCCTTGAATGCGGCCGAGCAGGCCGGCCCGGCCTCGATCATCTCGTGGCTGATCGGCGCGATCATGATCCTGTTCATCGGCCTCACCTACGCCGAACTCGGCACCATGTTCCCGTTATCGGGCGGCGTAGTGCGCTTTCCCCATTTCGCCTTCGGCTCGTTTGCCAGTTACACCACCGGCTGGGTCACTTGGCTGGCGGCAGCCTCCACGGCACCCATCGAGGTGCTGGCAGCGTTGCAATACGCCAACAACTATATCCCCAACCTGCAAGTACTCAGGGACGGTGTTGCCGTACTGACACCGATGGGCTATGTCGCCGCCGCCGCACTGATGTTCCTGTTCGGTCTGGTCAACGTGGTCGGCATCCGCTGGTTTGCCCGACTCAACAATTCCCTGGTGTGGTGGAAGCTCGCCGTCATCATGCTGGTGGTGGTGTCGTTCTTCAGCGCCGAGTTCGACGGCAGTCATTTCGACTATGCCGCATATGGCGGTTTCATGCCATTCGGCTGGCACGGCGTATTCTCGTCCATCGCCACCGCCGGCATCATCTTTTCCTACCTCGGCTTCCGGCAAGGGGTGGAATTGGCGGGTGAAACCGACAACCCCAGCCGCAATGTACCGATTGCCATCATCGGCTCGGTACTGGGATGCGCGGTGATCTACATCGGCCTGCAAATGGCTTTCATCGGGGCCTTACCCAACGCGGCCCTGGCCAATGGCTGGGCTCATATCGGCACCACCTTTTCCGGCGGCATCGAGGACAAGGCCATGGCTTTTGGGCCGTTAGCCACCCTGTCGATGACCCTCGGTCTGACTTGGCTGGCACTGCTATTGTACATCGATGCCTTCATTTCCCCCGCCGACACCGGCCTGATCTACACCACCGTCACGGCCCGCCTGTCCTACGCCATGGGCCGCAATGGCAATGCCCCGGCATCACTGGCCAAGGTCAACGAACACGGCGTACCCTGGGTCAGCGTGATCGTGGCATTCATAGTCGGCCTGATCTTCTTTCTGCCGTTTCCCAGCTGGCAAAAACTGGTCGGTTTCGTAACCTCGGCCACTGTGCTGTCATTTGGCTCCGGTCCGCTGGTGCTGATGGCGTTACGCAAGGAGCTACCCGAATACAAACGTCCATTCCGGCTACCCGGAGGCATCATCATTCCCTATCTCGCGTTCCTGTCCTCCAACCTGATCGTCTACTGGTCGGGTTGGGACGTTGACTGGAAGCTGGCCGTTGCCGTGCTCCTGGGGTTCAGCATACTGATCGTGCATGAGGCCTTTTATCACAGGCAAACACCGCGTCTGGATCTGCGTTCCGGCTTCTGGGTCATTCCATGGCTGGGCGGACTGGCCCTGATCAGCTGGCTGGGCTCGTATCCGGATCTATCCGCCGGCAAGGGCAATCTCGGGATCCTCGATCTGACCACCGCGATCCTGGCCATTGCCCTGTTCTCGGCCCTGATCATGTGGATAGCACACAGCATGCGCCTGCCCCGCAACCGCATCAAAGAATACCTGGATGAAAACTGGGGGGAGGAACCGATGGGACCTGACGTACCCGGTCCGTGACAAGGTTCAGGCCGAACCGTTCCACTCCCAGCGTCGCTAACCGCCTCCCAAGCCGGGAACGCGCCCGTCGTCGGTCTCGATCGCGCCGTCGACGCGTTCGGACGCAATCCGCAAAACACGGTCGTTCGGCTGCGCGTCATGAGCCTTCACGTCCCCGCGCCGACGCCGGGCGTAGGCCTTCAACTTCCGTCCGGCGGCATCGAAGGCATCGCGGATGGCGACGTAGAGGTCGGTATAGCCCGGCCGGTCGTGGTGGTCGCGACTGACCACCAACTCCCCATCCGGTACCGTCAGGCCGATGCGCACATGGAAGATCCTGCCCTTGTGACGGTGCGCATGGGGCGCCTCGACCATCACGCGGCAACCGGTGATCCGATCATAGAAGCGTTCGAGTTTATGGGCCTTTCCGCGAATCTTCGCGGTCACCGCCTGCGACGGCGCCAAGTCCCGATACGTCACCTGCAACGGAAGCTGCATCGCGTCATCCCCCCTCATGGTCACCCCGGTAGCCGTGGGATGCGCGGCCGACATCACCGCGCGGACCCACGCACGATCTGGAAATCCAACCACCCGTGCACGCCGGGGTACACCGCGCCGGGGATATCCGTCCGGACGCCGCACCGCGGGAGCCGGAGAGATCGGTGTCGAGATGGGCATAGCGGACGCCGGAAACGGATCCGGCCGCGTAGGCACAACCGCCCGCGCCGGGGTCCTTCAGATCGAAGCGACCGTCGAACACCCGCCACACGGGGTCGTGGAGGCGGGCGGCGCGGATCCGAGGCGAAACCAAGATGGAATAGGCCATTGTCAATAAGTATAGCCCAACCGCAGTCACCGGCCTTTCCGGATAAATTCCTATCGATACAGTCTCCTGCAGCCTTTTGATCCGTCCGAGGAAGCCCCCGGGGAACGCGGACCGCCGCGCCCCCCAACCGCCGCAAGGGACCGGTAACGAGCCTCGAGCACAACCAACCGGTTTGTTATCGCCCCTCTTCGGCCCGCACCGCACGCCCCGAGCCGGCCGCACCCCCGTTGGAAGCACGGACCCCGCGGTCCGAAATCGGGAACATGGCCCCGGCCCCGCTCATGAGCCGCCTGCGAATTCCATGATCCCGCCGGCCAGCGTTTCCAACGAGCGCACCTGCCCGGCGCCACCGCGCCGGATGGCCTCCTTC
>VAPE01011422.1_pt1 | contig 23844 bp, 16 predicted proteins | sample 3393911 | NCBI WGS metagenome assembly VAPE01 (sample SAMN08290436, study PRJNA428436) | hydrothermal vent metagenome | isolation source: Deep-sea hydrothermal vent chimney | place: Atlantic Ocean: South-mid Altantic Ridge
TTCTTCCCATCGGACAAATAAAGTTGAAGGCCAATATTGCCCATTATGTTATAGGCAATACCATTATCCTTATAGAAAGTTCTTGTACGATAGCCCCATCCGCCATATTCAATCAACGGGCGATATTTCCTGACCTTATAACTTACAATTTGTTCTTTTTTTATGAGCCTTTCTTTCCTGATAAAAACGGGAAAACGATAGTGAATTCCTTCCTTATCAATGAAAACAACCAGCCTTATTTGAGTCTGCAGGAATACGAGTAAACTCATAACCATAACAACGAGAGAAAAAGCAAACATCAATCTGGAATTTGACATAGGAAAATTACCCCACGGCTTTCCAAGCAACAGCTGTTGAATCATTCCATAACCCAACATCCCAAATACAAGCACATAAGCAAGTCTAAATATCCATTTTATTGGGCTGTCGGAAAGCCGTTGTTCTTCGCTAAAAAAGATTTTATACTGTTTTCTCTTTTCCATATATCAGGTTTTTTAGTGATACAGGGTTCCCGTATTCACTACCGGAGCAATATCTTTGTCGGAAGTAAGTACCACCATCAAATTGCTGACCATAGCGGCTTTTTTTTCTTCATCAAGTTCGATAATATTTTTCTTCGAAAGCTCATGCAAGGCCAAATCAACCATTCCCACCGCACCTTCCACAATTTTTGTACGGGCAGCTACAATAGCTGAAGCCTGTTGGCGTTTCAGCATGGCGCCTGCAATTTCTTTGGCATAAGCGAGATAGTTAATCCGGGCTTCCACCACTTCAATTCCGGCAATAGAGAGCCGCTCGGTAATCTCTTTCTCCAGCATTACGTTCACCTCATCGCTGCTGCTGCGAAGGGTAAGGTGAGCACTTTCATCCTCCAGATTATCATAAGGGTAACGCCCGGCCAATCTACGAATAGCCGCTTCGTTTTGAATATCCACAAACATCGTATAATCGTCCACATCAAAAGCGGATTTGTAAGTGTCTTTCACTTTCCACACCATCACCACACCAATCATAATCGGATTTCCCAGTTTGTCGTTCACTTTAATCGGCTCACTGTCAAGATTCCGGGCACGCAACGAAATCTTGCTGCGTACAAAAAACGGATTGACCCATCCAAAACCATTTTCTTTGATAGTGCCTTTGTAGACTCCGAATAAAATTAACACTCTTGACTCATTGGGGTTGATGACTACCAGGCCGGGAAGAGCCACAACACCGAGAATAATAAAAACAATGGTCCAAACCATTTGATAATAGATGATGGCCACTACAGGCAGGCAAATGAGCAGCAATATAATTACCACGGCATAATAGCCGGATACAGGATAAAATACTTTTTCTTCTTTCATGATTGATATTTTTATGATATTAAATTAATATTGCAATAATACAATATTTAGAATGAATTGTCAAGTTTATTTTGGAGAAGACGGAAGATGGAAGTCGGAAGTCGGGACCTAAAATCATAAATCTTTTATAAAACAGCGCAATTATTACCTTTGTGCGGTAAAAACAAAAATACGATATGGAAAAATACGTAGAGACACCATTAATGAAACAATACAATACCATCAAGGCGAAATACCCGGATGCTTTGCTGCTGTTTCGCGTAGGCGATTTCTACGAAACTTTCGGTGAGGATGCGATTAAAGCCTCAGGGATATTAGGGATTGTGCTGACCAAAAGACGCAATGGTTCCGCTTCATTTGTAGAGCTGGCCGGCTTTCCGCACCATTCTATCGACACCTATTTACCGAAGTTGGTCAGAGCAGGTTACCGCGTGGCCATTTGCGACCAGTTAGAAGATCCGAAACTCACCAAAAAAATCGTAAAACGTGGTGTTACCGAACTGGTTACGCCGGGGGTATCGCTCAACGACAATGTGCTGGAACAGAAAGAGAACAATTTCCTTGCTGCCGTTCATCTTACCACCGGCATTTCCGGTATTTCACTTTTGGACATTTCTACAGGCGAGTTTTTTATTGCCCAAGGCAACAGAGAGTACATTGACAAACTGTTACAGGGATTTGCCCCGAGTGAAGTGATTGTCCAACGACAGAACCGGGTAAGGTTTCTCGAAGAATTTGGGGATCGTTTTTATCTCACATTTTTCGACGACTGGGTTTTTCGTGAAGATTTCAGTCGCGAAATCCTGCTGCGCCATTTTAAGACAACTTCTTTAAAAGGGTTTGGCGTGGAAGAACTGACGGAAGGAATTATTGCCGCCGGAGCTGCCATTCATTATCTGTACGAAACCCACCACGACAAGCTGGATCATATTTCAAAAATCAGCCGTATTGACGAAGGTAAATATGTCTGGCTCGACAGGTTTACCATTCGTAACCTGGAACTTATATATCCCATGTTTTCCGGTGGCAGTTCGCTACTCGATATCATTGACAAAACCGATTCGCCCATGGGGGCACGCCTCATGCGCCGCTGGATAACGCTTCCTCTAAAAGAGAAATCGCCCATCGACGAGCGGCTCAATGTGGTGGAATACCTGTTGCAACATCCGAAAACAGTGGAAAAACTTCGTCCGGAATTCAAAAAGCTGGGCGACCTCGAGCGCCTTATTTCCAAAGTGGCCACCTACCGTGTCAATCCGCGGGAGTTGAAGCAATTGCAACGCGCCCTGCATTCGGTTGTGGAGATAAAGACGGTCTGTTCCGAAAGCGGCCTTCCTGTTTTGGAGAAAATAGCAGAGCAAATCAACCCATGCAGATCGCTAATTAACAAACTGGAAGCAGAGCTCAAAGAAGACCCGCCTGTTTCGGTAAGCAAAGGCAGCGTGATGGCCGACGGTGTTTCGCAGGAGTTGGATGAGCTGCGGAAAATTGCCTTTTCAGGAAAAGATTACCTCATACAGATTCAACAACGCGAGAGCAAACGTACCGGCATCCCTTCGTTGAAAATCAGTTACAACAACGTTTTCGGTTACTATCTTGAAGTAACCAACACCCACAAAGACAAAGTTCCGGAAGAGTGGCATCGTAAGCAAACGCTCACAAACTCTGAGCGATACATCACCGAAGAGCTGAAAGAGTATGAACAAAAAATCCTCGGCGCAGAAGATAAAATCCAGATTTTGGAACAGCAGCTTTTTGAACAGTTGGTACAGTATGCCGCCACTTTTATCAAACCGGTTCAAATGGATGCCACACTGATGGCCACGCTGGATTGTCTGATTTCATTTTCCGGCATATCATCGGAAAACGGCTATAACCGTCCGGAAATTAATGGTGAGTATGCCATCGACATCAAAGCCGGACGTCATCCGGTGATTGAACAAAACCTGCCGCAGGACGAGAATTATGTGGACAACGATGTTTATCTTGACAACAAAAAACAGCAAATTATTATCCTGACCGGCCCCAACATGTCGGGGAAATCGGCGCTGCTGCGACAAACGGCGCTCATTGTTTTAATGGCACAAATGGGTTGTTATGTTCCGGCCAAAGAGGCTAAAATCGGATTGGTTGATAAAATATTCACCCGCGTGGGAGCTTCCGACAACATCTCGTCCGGCGAATCCACGTTTATGGTAGAGATGAACGAAACAGCCAGTATTTTAAACAACATTTCCAACCGCAGCCTTATTCTGTTAGATGAAATCGGGCGCGGAACCAGCACATACGATGGCATTTCCATTGCATGGTCAATTGTTGACTACCTGCACAACCATCCGGCATTCCGTGCCAAAGTGCTGTTTGCCACACACTATCACGAGTTGAATGAAATGGCTGCCAGCCTTCCGCGCATCAGAAACTACCATATCTCTATCAAAGAGGTGGGCAACAAAGTCATTTTTTTAAGAAAATTGAAAAGGGGAGGGAGTGAACACAGCTTTGGAATTCATGTCGCCGAAATGGCCGGAATGCCGGCAAAAGTTTTGAAACGGGCCAAAGAGCTGTTGAAAGTGCTGGAGAAAATCCACTCACACAAAGAGCTGGAAGAAGGTCTGGGTAAGATGCCGGAGGCCGACGATTTCCAGCTTAGCTTCATTCAGTTAGACGACCCGCTTTTGCAGCAAATCAAACAGGACATTTTGAATACAGACATCGATACGCTGACACCGGTGGAAGCCCTTATGAAGTTAAACGAAATTAAGAACTTACTGAAAAAGATTCCCTGAAAAATGAGGCAAAGAGGTTCAAAATCCAAAAAAATTTCAAAATTTATTTTTTACTTGTTTGATAAATAAAAAATGTTTTACATTTGCACTCCCATTTTGAAACGCGGGAATAGCTCAGTTGGTAGAGCACGACCTTGCCAAGGTCGGGGTCGCGGGTTCGAGTCCCGTTTCCCGCTCACAAATCCCGGACCCGTTAAATTCGGGACGGGATTTTTTCTTTGATTTGATGCCTGAGTGGTGGAATTGGTAGACACGTTGGACTTAAAATCCAATGAGCATTGCGCTCGTGCGGGTTCAAGTCCCGCCTCAGGTACAAAAAAAAGGTGCTTCTCAGCACCTTTTTTTGTAACAGCCTTCTGTTTTTGTAAAAAATCTAAAGTTTTAACCCGGTTTTTAACCTTTCTGTTATCTTTGCTGCATCATAGTTTATAATAATTGGACAAATGATTGCCAAACATCTCATCACCGATGGCATTATGCCGCTTAAGACCTCCGACACCGGGAAAACAGCCCTGAGCTGGATGGAGGAATACAAAGTTTCTCATTTGCCCATCGTAAACAATCAGGAATTTCTGGGTCTTATTTCAGAGCTTGACATTTATAACCTGAACAATTTTGACGAGCCTTTGGGTAACCATAAGCTTTCGCTAAAACACCCCTATGTTTTCGAAAACCAACATATTTATGATGTTTTAAAACTGGTCAACGAGCAAAATCTGAGCCTTGTCCCTGTCCTGAATGGAGAGGAAAATTATCTCGGAAGCATCAACCTGCAAAATCTGATAAAATATTTTGCCCTATCGTTGTCCGTTGATAACCCCGGCGGAATCATTGTGCTGGAGATGACTTATAACGATTACAGTCTCACTGAACTGGCAAAAATCGTGGAGGAAAATGATGCCAAAATTCTCAGCACTTTTCTGCTCAACCACGAAAACTCTACCCGCTTGGATGTCTTTCTAAAAATAAACAAAGTAGACATCTCTTCTATCCTGAAAACTTTTGAGCGTTATAACTATTTTGTTAAAGCTTCTTTTGGCGAAGAGGACGATAACGAAGATATGAGAGAGCGTTACAACTCCCTAATGAATTATCTGAATGTTTAGCCCAAAGTCCCACTTATTATTGGCTTTTTTCCTGCTTTTTGTGGGAATACAGCATGTTTATGCTCAATACCAGCTTACAAAAAGCGATACTACTTTTGTAATTGACAATATTCATGTTACAGGAAATAAGAAAACCAAAAAATACATCATTTTACGCGAAATTGAGTTAAAAAGAGGAGATACGGTTTACCTTCATCAACTTCTGAGAAGAATAAAAAAAAGCAGTGAAAATCTTATGAATCGCTCCCTGTTTAACAGTGTTGAAATAACTCCGCAAAGACATGATTTCAACAAGGTTGACCTTTATGTAGTGGTAACAGAGCGATGGTATATCTGGCCTATTCCGATTTTTATCTATACCGATCGTAATTTCAATGTGTGGTGGGAAACAAAAACTTTTTCGCGGCTAAATTATGGCGTCAACCTGACAGTATTTAATTTCAGAGGGCGTATGGAAACACTTAATGTGCTGCTGCAGGGAGGCTATGACAAAAGTCTGCAATTAAGTTGGGAAATCCCTTATATAAACAAGAAACAGAAATGGGGAGTACTGATTTCCGCCGGAGCCACACTAAATCACGAAACGGATTACAAACTTCGGGAGAATAAACTGGTCTCTTATCACACGGAAAAAGCTTATTCCAAAAGATGGTATTTTGGAACATTATCAGCCACTTTCAGGCCGGAATACTATTATCTTCACACCTTGACGTTGGGTTTCGATCACCGTGAATATGCCGATACCTTACTGAAATTATACCCTGAATTTGCTTATACACAGGCTAAATTTTCTTACCTCTCGCTGGAATATAATTTTAAATATGATTTTCGTGATTATGTCCCATACCCGCTCAAAGGTTTTTATGCAGAAGCTGATATAAGGCAAGATGGGTTAGGATTGCTGTCCAAAGAGGTGAATATGCTCAGTTTTTATCTGATTTTCGATCAATACTTCCGGTTGCACAAGCGTTGGTATTTTGCTTATTCACTTGCAGCCGAAATGGTTCCCACCAAATATCAGCCCTATTTTCTTCAAAAAGGCCTGGGTTACAAACCAATGAAGATCAGAGGATACCAGCTTTATCTCGTTAGCGGCGACTGGGTTAGTCAAATCAGGTCGAATATAAAATTTGCTATAATCCCCAAAAAGACGGCACTGATTCCTTTTATAAAAACAGAAAAATTCAATCGGTTCTTTTATGGTTTATATGCAAATCTGTTTTTTGATGCAGCTTATGTGGCAAGCGCCACCCCTAAAAAGAATAAAAGCTTTTTAAACAACAGACTACTCTATGGTATCGGTGTTGGAATTGACTTTGTTACTTATTACGATGTCGTCATACGGGCTGAATGTGTATTGAACAGAAGTAATCAGCGTCATTTTTTTCTTAGCTTTGTTGCTCCGATTTAGGGAAAATACCGGAAACGATTCTCCACCATTTGTTTATAGCTCATATTTTTACTCATATTTTAAAAAATTTATGAATAATGCGGGTTAAAGTGTAATTTTGTACCCGTTGAAAAAAAGTATCAGGAATATTATCCATTTGTCTATCCTTAGCCTTTTGCTGTTTCCGGCACTTGTAAAAGCGCAGGTAAGTTACCAGCATTTTCTTTGGGCCGGACAGGCAGAACTATCCAAAAGTAATTTCACGCAGGCTATTTACGATTTTAATACCGCTCTTGGCTCCAAGCCCAATGGTTTTGAAGCCTTTTTTCTCCGGGGTATTGCAAAATATAGTCTTGGAGACTTTAAAGGCGCATCCAACGATTTTAGCCGCACCATTCAGATTCATCCACTTTACACCAGGGCTTATCAGTATCGTGGCATTTGTTACGACCAGCTAAATGACTTTCCACATGCCCTCGCCGATTTTGCCAGAGCATTGGAACTCGACCCTTTCAATCCGGAAATTTATGTGGCACGCGGGAACACCAAAATGCACATGAATAAATACAAATCAGCTATTGAAGACTACACTAAAGCCATTCAGCTGGACCCAAAAGCAAGCGATGCCTTCCTGAGTCGCGGAATTGCTTACCATTTAATGAAAAATGACAGCCTCGCCATGCGCGATTTAAATAAGTCTATCCGGCTTGACTATTTTAATGTGGATGTCTGGATAAAACGTGGCATGATTCGTTATGAAATGGATAGCCTGCAAAAAGCGCTAAAAGATTTTGACCATGCCGCAACACTGAAACCCGACTACCCATACATCTATTTTCAGAGGGCGCTTACCTATTTGAAACTCGGTGATACCACAAGTGTTTTACAGGATTACGACAAGGTTCTCAAACTCGATCCCAACAATGCGCTGACCTATTACAACCGGGCGCTGCTGAAGTCTATGCGGAAGAACTATAAAGGCGCATTGACCGATTATAATAAAGTAATTGAGATAAACCCGAAAAACGTATATGCCTATTATAACAGGGGGATTGTGGAATTACAGCTGAAGCATCCGAAAGGAGCTGAAGAAGATTACACCAAAGCGCTGGAGATTTTTCCGGGTTTTGTTGGAGCCTATATCAACCGTTCGTATGCTCGCGAACAATTGGGGGACAAGAAAGGCGCCCTGGCAGATCACAATTCGGCAACGCATATCATTGCCAAAGCACAGGGCGACAGCAAAGTGAGCCGCGAACTGTACAAGCAATACGGCGATTCCAGTTACTTCAACAAAATAATGGCTTTCGAAGCTGATTTTCTGAATGGCGAAATGCGCAAAGGCCGTGTCCAGTTCCGGAAAATAAATATTGAGCCAAAACCCGATTTTTATCTGATTTATGCTTTTGATCTGCCAGCTTCGGTTTACGACCAGTATCACGAAGGCATCTATATAGATAAAAGCATTTCGCTTTTTAATGCCGGCAACAAATTGGGGATAAAACTGCTATTCACTACAAAACACTGGCCTGTGAGCAAACAAGATGCACTGAAAAAGCAGCAGAATATTGATAAAAACGCATCCCTTTTCAGCGAACCGGCCAACGCATTCTTTGTTAAAGGAATCATACAAAGCATGTTGCGAAATTATTCAGCAGCTATTACAGATTACGACAGTTGCCTGAGAAACGATTCTGCCATTGTCTATGCTTACTTTAACCGGGCGGCCACGCAAGCCGGGTGGGACGAATCGACTTATGTCGAAAAAATGTACAAAGGCCAGATTGGTATAAGCCGCAGCAATTTTAACAAGAATAACCCGGCAAAATCCCTGCCCCCACCCGATTACAAAGAAAGCCTGGAAGATTATGCCAAAGTGTTGAAAACAAATCCCAACATAAGTTTTGCATACTACAACAGAGCCAACTTAAAACTTCGGCTAAAGCTGTATCAACGTGCTATAGATGATTATTCCATGGCCATAAAACTGGAGCCCAAAATGGCAGAAGCATATTATAACCGCGCTTTGATTCTGCTTTATCTGAAAGAGAACAAACTGGCATGCAAAGATCTGAGTAAAGCCGGAGAACTGGGCATATCCGCAGCTTACAATGTTATCAAAAGATACTGCGCGGAATAACCGGTTAGTAAATTCCCTGCGACCAAACCATATCCCAGATATGAGAATAAAATCCTGTTATGAGTGCCACAACAACAAAAATTCCTAACAACACAAGGCCAATGAGTATAAGGATAGCGTTAATAAGAAAATAGGTACTTAACTTTTGCTGTACCTCGAGCAGAGCCTGATGGTCACCCACAACGTAAGCTTTTTCCACTTTATTGGCAGCAGTATTTACCAGTACGCCAAGCCAAATAGGCAGCCAGGCAAAAATAATTCCCACCACTGTTATGGCGGCAAAAACCCCATAAAGAATATTCATAATACCAAAAAATTTCAGCCAGCCTTTCTTACTGAATAAAGGATAACTCAGGGTTCTTACCACATCTTCGGGTGTGTTTGCATTTTCCGTTTCCATAATCGTTTTATTTAAAAGGTTATTTAAAAGGTAAAAGTAATAATTTTAATTCATTCAAAGGTAGCCTGTTGCCGGTTCAGAAAGGAAATCAATTTCTGAATGAGGAAATAAGCCTTGTATTGTTGACAAACAAAACAAAAAGAACAGAACCTAAAAATTATGAAAATGAGGTTCCTTTCCCGAATGTCGATGCCATAAACCGGCTTTTACCAATTTATCTTTGTCGTTGGCAAAATCGTTTATGTCGCCATCGTATATAATTTCGTGATTTTCGGAAAGCACGATAACCCGGTCGGCAATTTCTCTCGCCAATTCCATATTGTGAAGCGCCATAATAAGGGTTGAATCCAAAGAATTCAGAAAGTCGATAAGCCAACCGGTTGCTCTTGGATCCAGTGAAGAAAAGGGCTCATCCAAAAGCAAAAGTTCCGGCTCTAAAATAAGAATCGAAGCCAGTGCAATCCGTTGTTTTTCACCTCCACTCAGTTTTACGGGAGATTTATCTAACAGACCCGACAAGTTTAGTTTTTCAGCCCAATAATTAATTTTTTCATCTAAGTTCCTGTGCTGAAGTTGTTTTAATCCGAAAGACAACTCCTCATAAACACTCGGGTTAAATAACATGATATCAGGATTCTGAAACAACAAGCCCACCGAAGTACGAAATTCTTTTCTGAAATCTTTATCTTTTAAACTTTGTTTCGTGAGTTTATGTCCCTCAAATAATATTTCGCCTTTTTGGGGGAAAATCAAGCCGTCTAACAGTTTTAACAAGGATGTTTTACCACTGCCGTTAACGCCAAACAGAGCAATCTTTTCGCCTTTTGATACGGAAAAACTTGCGTTTTTTTGCACCCACTCTTTCGTGTACCTAAAATAAATATTTTTTACTTCAATCATATTATTGTCCTTGAATTTATTGCCTGCGTTATCTCTTTTGAATTTTCAATTGATTTCTTTATAAACAAGCTAATCTGGTATCCCAGAATGTGATAGGAATTCAATAATGTAATTTTCTTTACTATTCTGCTATCCAATGCCTGTTTCATTTGCTCGTAAGTTGTCATGTAATTCATAATTTGACTATAAGCCAGCGTCAAAGTGTAACTTATAAAAGTCGAAAAGCTGAAAATGGCAAACAGGTTTAATTTTTTCCCGGCAAGCAAAGTAAAATATAAAATGGTGAATGTGCGTAAATTAAAAACTATCAGAGCAGGGTAATTTTTAGTAATTATGAAATATATTGATGACAAAAGGTTAAAAACCAATATGGCCGCCAATGTTCTCCATATTAACCTGAAAATATCTTTTCCCGAGAGCAATAAGGCGATAATTAAAAAAAATGATATGAAGTAAAGATTCGAAGACACGACAACAGCAAGAATTACAAGCAAATAATTTACAAAGAATAGTTTGTCAAAAAGAACATTTCTTTTATGGGAAAAGAGATAAAATACAAAAGTCGTAACGAAAATTGACAGAATAGCCGAAAGGTAATAGGAAGCTACGCCACTGATTCCGGGTAAAGAGTAGCCGGATAATGGCGCAGAATAAAATACCGAAAACTGTTTTATCCCCAGTGGAATAAACCCCAGCTTTTCATGGAAGAAGCTCAAATCCCATTCACCCCAGGCAGGATTTCCCGTTATTAATCCCAAGGGTACCAGCAGCATAATGAGTAAAACCACAAAGAAAAACAGAAATATATCGGAAGTTTCTTTTTTAACTCCGATGGTTTTATAACCCTGCCCAATATCAAAATAACGTTTAAAATAGGAAACCCCAAACAAAGTAAAGAAACCTTCTATAACGCCAAAAAAAAGCATGTGAGAACCCACAATGGCAGGCAGGGTGATTTTTAAACCATAAGGAAAATAAATGGGAACCCCACTGGCGCTTTTGGCAATGTATGGTTCAATGCCGAGAACTATGGCGACAACTACCGAAGCCAATACAATGCTAACCCAGCCGGAAATAAAGTAGTTTAATTTTTCGGTAATTTTATTTTTAAGCAGCTTATATGTGTAATATCCTGAAAAAGAGGCGACAAAACCCATAGCTATTGCATTAATTGCATAAGTCGTGATGCCTCCATCACCAAATAGCAACGCCTGTAACAAAAGCACAAGACATATTGCCATGAATCCGGCCCAGGGACCAAAAATAATGGCAATAAGTGCAGCGCCAAGAGCGTGTCCGCTGGTGCCTCCGGGAATCGGGATGTTAAACATCATGATGATAAAAGACAGGGCGGTTAAAGAAGACAACAGTGGTAACACTTCTTCATCTAACCGTTGGCGTAATTTCTTTATCCCTTTAACAAACAATGGGATAAACAATAAATAAAAAGGTACAAAAACTTTTGGTGAAATATATCCGTCGGGGATGTGCATATATCATTCTTTAATCAATACTGTTCTTCACAAATTTATTTCGAGTCAAAATTAGTGGATTTACCCGAAATTGAACGTTATTATTTGTGCTTTTCAGAAGAATCACGGATTTTATTTTTACCATAAAGGACAATATATTTACAAGGTATTGTCTATTAAGTATATAAAAGATCTTCGTTTTTTTTGGTCAAACTTTGTTGATAGTTATCTACAATTTTCAATTAACATTTATCAGCTAACTCCCTAACCTGTCCGTCTCCTCTTGTTAACAACACTGCTTATAAAAAATTTCGGAATGCAGGGTTTTCTGCTGTCAATTCAGTTACTTTTGCAACTACAATGACGCGCTTTTTTCTAAAATATATTAACAATCGCTATTTCTACACCGGGCTGGCATTCATTATCTGGCTGGCGTTTTTCGACAGTGATAATCTTCGTGAGCAGATGAGACTGAGTAATAAAATTGATCGCCTCGATCAGAAAAAAAATTTTTATCGAACGGAAATCCAAAAAAACAAAAGCTCCCTGAACGCTCTGAAATACGACACTACCCAACTGGAAAAATATGCCCGCGAAAAATATTTCATGAAAAAAGACAACGAAGATGTTTATGTGATTATCAGACCTTCCAAGCACTAAACTTCCACAAACAATTCACAATTAATTCTTCGAACTATTAAACATCCATCCCAGGATCCCCTTTAAAGTAACCTTATTTATATTGTGAATAAATTAACTAAGCTTTATTATATCGCTGTTAATTACATAACATATATATTATTTTTGCCGAAAATTATAGAACAATCCGTTTTTAAAATAATTATAGAAAATGTCAGTATCACGATTTAGCATTTCCATAGAAAAAAAACTACTGGACAATCTCGACAGCATAACCCGGAACAAACAATTCCCCAACAGGTCACGAACCATTCGGTATTTAATCAATAAGGAAATCATTAAAAAGAACAGGGAAGAAAACAAAATAGTGGCTGGAGCCATCATTCTTATTTACAACCATCATCAAAGAGAACTGCAAACACACTCGACGCATTTGCAACACAACAATCACCATCTCATTTTATCGGTTCAGCATGTCCATTTGGACCACGAAAACTGTTTGGAGACACTGACAGTAAAAGGCAAAGCCAACGACCTGGAAATACTGGCCCAGCAATTGATTTCACTTAAAGGAATACAATACGGCAACTTAGTTATTGCGGGGGGCGAATAAATTTTTTCAAACATAAGTACCACGAATTTTAGAATGGTAATATTAGCATTATTTTCCGCACAGTCAAAACATGGTTAATGAGTTTGACATTTATATTATTCTTTCAACCTGAATCACTGCGGATCCACATCCACCTGAACGCGGACAGATTTGTAATTAGGCAAAGTCCTAAATTGGTCAATACTTTGTTTCAGCTGTTGTTTTTTCTCCGCCTGCCGATTATCACGCCGTATTTTGAACAGAATTTGCTTGATGAACAGATTTTTTATACGCGAAACCATGGGATACTCAGGCCCGTAAACGAGATTGCCAAAGCGGGCTTTCAGGTCGCGGGCAAGTACGGCAGCCGCTTCATTGAGTATTTCCGGTTTTTTGTGTTTCAGCTTTATCATCACCAGCCGGTAAAAGGGCGGGTATTTAAACCTGTTTCTTTCAATTAGCTCCCTGGAATACATATTCCCGAAGTCGTGGTTTACCACATCGCGGATGACAGGATGCGCAGGCTGCCATGTTTGGATAATGACTATTCCCTGATGTTTTTTTCTTCCGGAGCGTCCGCTCACCTGCTCCATCATCTGGAAGCTGCGTTCGTGCGCTCTGAAATCGGGAAAGCTGAGCATGTTGTCGGCGCTCAGGATACCCACCACCTGCACATTGTCAAAGTCGAGACCTTTGGTTACCATTTGTGTGCCGGTGAGGATATCTGTTTTCCGGTTTTCAAAACTGTAAATGATGCGTTGGAAAGCATTTTTTGACCGCGTAGTATCTAAGTCCATCCGGTCGATACGCGCATCCGGCAGAATCAAAGCCAGCTCTTCTTCCACTTTTTCGGTGCCGAAGCCCTGCATAACGAGATGAGGGCTGCCACATGACTCACACATCGCCGGTACCGGCTGCGAATAGCCGCAATAGTGGCACTTCAGCAGTTCTTGTTTTTTGTGGTAGGTCATGGTAACATCGCAGTTTTTGCACTGCGGAATCCAGTTGCATTGCTCACATTCGATTCTCAGCGAAAAACCCCGGCGGTTTTGAAAGAGAATAACCTGTTGCTGTTTTTCCAGCGCCTGTTTGATATGCTCAAGCAACACGGATGTGAAATGTGATTTTAGCAGACGTCTTCTTTTTTCTTCTTTCATGCTTACCACCTTGATTTCCGGCATTTGCAGCCCGCCAAAGCGCTCGGTGAGAGAAACCAGTCCGTATTTTCCGTTTTTAGCATTGAAATAGGTTTCGATGGCAGGAGTAGCAGAGCCCAGCAACACTTTGGCTTTGTGAAGAGTAGCAAGATAAATGGCAGCATCACGTGCATTATAGCGCGGCGCAGGGTCGAATTGCTTATAGGAAGCATCATGTTCCTCATCCACAATAATTAGTCCGAGATTTTCATACGGGAGAAACATAGCCGAACGTGGCCCCAGAACAATACGGTAAGGTTTGTGAATGCCGGCCTGTTGAAGTCCGGCAATATTCTCCCACACTTCTGCCCGTTCGCTTTGGTTGTAACGCGAATGGTAAACGCCTATTTCATCGCCAAAATGCTTTCGCAGACGGTGGATGATTTGTGTGGTGAGGGCAATCTCCGGTAGCAGATAAAGCACCTGTTTCCCTTGTTGCAGTGTATCTTCCATCAGTTTGATGTACAACTCCGTTTTGCCACTGGAGGTAACGCCGTGCAGCAACACCACAAGATATTCCTGCATTTGCAACACCACGGCGTCATAGGCTTCCTTTTGGCTTGCACTTAGCGTAAACGTTGTTTCATTTGCAGTTTTATCTTCCGAAAAGCGGCTGATGATTTTTTCTTCGAAAAGAAAAACACCTTTATCTGCAAGCGCTTTTAGCGCGGCATCGCCAGCTTTGGTTTTGGATAGCAGTTCGGTTTTTGCTACGGAAAAATCTTTTTTCAGGGGAAAACCTGACATGGAAAGAAAGCCCATCACCAGTTCCAACTGCTTGTGCGCCCGTTTCCCAAGTTGCCCCATCAGCTCCTGCAACGCAGCTTCTTCAAAATAAGGCTGCGCCAGCCGTACCATCTTTGTCTTTTTGGGTTTGTACTGCTGTTTCAGCTCCTCTTCCATCACGATAAGCCGCCGTTCAATCATGGTTTTTAGCAACGGCAGCACTTTCTGATAACCGACAATATTTGTTACTTCATTGATGGTCAGTCCATTGTTTTTCTGCAACAAGGCTTCAGTAATCCGGTATTCCGATTCATTCAATGTTTCTTTATCAGGAATAAATCCGGGCGACAAAACCACTTTTGACTCACTACTCAGCTTAAAAGCGGAAGGCATTGCCACATTCATCACTTCGCCCAGAGTACTCATGTAATAGCCTGATATCCATTTCCAGAACCGGAATTGCAATGCATTAACAAGCGGTTTCTCATCGAGAATGGATAAAATATATTTCGGGATTCCTTTTTGTGGCGAGCGTTCGTGAATTTCCAGCACCAGTCCTGCATAGACATGTCGCCGGCCGAATTGCACCGAAACACGCTGTCCCTGTTTTATGGCATCATTCAGCGCAAACGGTACGCGATAGGTAAAGGTTCCGGGAATGGGAAGCGGCAGCAAGATTTCGGCAAACAGGGTGATTCTATCCATAGAACAAAAGTATCCAATTTATGTTTTATTCCAATAATCCTGTTTTGACATTCTTTTTCCACCTCGACAGCCGGCGCATTGTTCATTAAACGTTTTCACAGTTCGGGTCGGCCTCGACCCGAAAAGCCGAAGTAACCTCCTCCGGGAACATATCCCGTTAATTCTTGTTAAAATAATTTTTCCTATAAAAAGGATTTACGGGGATAACGGATTTTTGATATTTTTGCATAAACTTTAAATCTTCTCCATGGCCATGGAAAATGAAAAATTTTTGGATGAAGGACTTACTTTTGATGATGTGCTTCTCGTCCCTGCTCATTCGGCAGTTTTACCGAGAGAAACTAACCTTACCACTCGCTTTTCGCGAAATATCGAATTAAAAATTCCTATTGTTTCGGCAGCCATGGATACGGTTACCGAGTCGAAAATGGCCATTGCCATGGCCCAGGAAGGCGGTATTGGGGTGATTCATAAAAACATGAGCATCGAAAAGCAGGCCATCGAAGTAAAAAAGGTAAAACGGGCGGAAAACGGTATGATTTTGAACCCGGTAACGCTAAGCGCCGGAGCCCGCGTCATCGACGCCCTGAATATGATGCGCGAATACAGCATTGGGGGAATTCCGGTGGTGGACAAAGACGACAAGCTGGTGGGTATTGTTACCAACCGCGACCTGCGTTTTGAAAGAGCCATGGACAAGCCCATTCAGGAAGTTATGACAAAAGAAAACCTGATTACCACTACTGAATTTACCAATTTTGAAGAGGCGGCACAGATATTACAGCAGTTCAAAATTGAAAAACTTCCTGTAGTCAACAACGATTTTAAGTTGGTCGGGCTCATTACATACAAAGACATCATAAAAATTGAAGCGCATCCCAATAGCTGTAAAGACAGTCGTGGCCGGTTGCGTGTGGCCGCCGCCGTAGGCATTGCTACGGATACAATGCACAGGGTAGCGGCGCTGGTGGATGCTGGGGTGGATGCCATTGTGGTGGATACAGCACACGGACATTCGGAAGGCGTACTTCAGATGGCGAGACAGGTCAGGAAAAAATATTCCGACATTGATTTGGTAGTTGGCAATGTGGCTACCCGCGAAGCTGCACAGGATTTGCTGGCGGCAGGCGCCGATGCCATCAAGGTCGGCATTGGTCCCGGTTCCATTTGCACCACCCGTGTTGTTGCCGGCGTAGGTGTCCCGCAGCTTACAGCTATATACAGCGTTGCCAACGCGCTGAAAGATTCAGGCGTTCCGGTTATTGCCGATGGCGGTATCCGTTATACAGGTGATATTGTGAAAGCTATTGCTGCCGGTGCCGACAATATCATGGCCGGGTCGTTGTTTGCAGGAGTGGATGAGTCACCGGGCGAAGCCATTATTTTTGATGGCCGGAAATACAAATCCTATCGGGGCATGGGCTCGGTGGAAGCCATGCAGATGGGTTCCAAAGACCGTTATTTCCAAGATGCCGAGGATGACATCAAAAAGCTTGTGCCCGAAGGTATTGTGGGACGTGTTCCTTACAAAGGCACTCTTTCAGAGGTCATCGTTCAAATGGTGGGCGGTCTGCGTGCCGGCATGGGTTATACCGGTTCGCGAAATATCAACGATCTGCAAAAGGCAAAATTTATAAAAATTTCCGCTGCCGGTGTGGCCGAAAGTCATCCGCACGATATTACCATTACCCGCGAAGCGCCCAATTACAGTAGAAAAGGATAAATAATCTGATTTTAAATATGAAAAGAGTCTGGTTTTTTGCAGCTTTTATTTTCTTTGCTGCCAACGTTCATGCACAGAAAGGTTTAATGAAAAAAGAGCTGCTCAACATTGACGGACAGAAAATTACAGCAGGTGAATTTCTAAGCATCTACAATAAAAACAGCACTGAAGGCGAAAACACCACCAGCCTGCAGGATTACCTTCAGCTTTATATCAATTTCAGACTGAAGGTATTAGAAGCCGAAAACCTAAAAATGGATACTGTTGCCGCCTTTAAAAGAGAGTTGAAAGGCTACCGCAAACAACTTGCCCGGCATTATTTTGTAGATGAAAAAGTGATGGATTCACTTGTGAAAGAGGCATATAACCGGATGCAATACGATGTGCGTGCCAGCCATATTCTTATCCGCCTCAGCCCGGATGCCAGTCCGGCTGACACACTGAAAGCATGGAATAAAATCAATAAAATCCGTTCGGAGATTATGAACGGTCTGGATTTTGGCAAAGCAGCCATGAGATATTCGGAAGATCCTTCAGCAAGAGGCCGGAAAGCCATTCCCGGAAAACAACGCGGACACCTGGGAAACCATGGTGACCTTGGCTTCTTTTCGGTTTTCAATATGGTGTATCCTTTTGAAACAGCCGCCTACACCACTCCCGTGGGAAGTGTGTCAAAGCCTGTCCGTACCCGCTACGGTTATCATTTAATAAAAGTAACCGACAAGCGTCCGGCTATGGGTGTTGCAAAAGTGGAGCATATTTTTGTTGCGCTGAAACCAGGTTTCACTCCTGCCGATTCGGCTGCCAAAGCCAAAAAAATTCAGAACATTTACCGGATAATCAAAGAAGGTATGCCGTTTGAAGAGGCGGCCAAAAAATATTCGGAAGATCGTGGCTCTGCCAACAACGGCGGCAAGCTGCCTAAATTTTCTTCCGGACGTATTGTTCCGCAGTTTGTTTCACAAATTGACAAGCTGCAACCCGGACAAATATCCAAACCTTTCCAGACCAGGTATGGCTTTCATATCATTAAACTTCTCAGCCGGAAGCAACCGGGGACTTTCAAACAGGAACAATCAATGCTGAAAGAACGTGTTGCGAGAGACCAGCGTGCGGAGAAAAGCAAAGAAGCTGTTTTGACAAAAATTAAAAAGGATAACAACCTTAGAATTTATACCGACGCCAAACAAGCCTTATTTAATGCTATTGATTCTTTGACGCTGAAAGGGCAATTCAAGGCTGACAGCCTGCCGGGAGTATGGAATAATGCCATTATGGAAATTGGTAAAAAAGACCCGAAAGTCTATACCCAGCAGGATTTTGCCCGTTTTCTTGAAAAACATCAACAGGGCAAGAGCTATCAGGACAAATCTGCGATGTTTAATCATTTGTTCAAACAGTTTGTTGATGAGAACTCTCTTCGTTATGAAAACGAACATCTCGAAGATTTTTATCCTGATTTTAAAGCAATCATGACTGAATACCACGATGGGATTCTGCTTTTTAACCTGACGGATAAATTAGTTTGGTCGGAAGCCATGAAAGACACGTTGGGATTACAGGCTTTTTACAAAAATCATCGTCAGCAGTATAAACATGGCAGGGAGATGGAAGCTATCATTTTTTCGTGCCCAAAACAGTCGCTGAGCCAAATGGAAAGCCTTATGGAGCAATACAAAGACAAAGCACAGCTCTTACAGGCCATTAGGCATAACAAAGTAAAAGATATAAATGGGTTGAAGGCTGACAGCGGAACTTTTCAAAAAGGCGAAAACAGGCTGCTTGACCAAACATCTTGGAAAACAGGACTTTCCAAACCGGTACCTTCGGAGGTGGAAAACAAAGTCAGCCTGGTTTATATCAGAAAAATTATTCCACCGGGCATTATGACTTTTGAACATGCCCGCGGACTTGTTACATCTGACTATCAGGATTATTTAGACAAACAATGGACACAGCAGCTCAGAAGGAAATATCCTGTACATGTCAACGAAAAAGTTTTGCATAAACTGGTGAAATTACAAAGCAAAAAGAAATCTTAATGAAGCGCAGACCAGATATCTTTTCCCGGAAGGGAGAAACCGGCTTTCACGGTTGGTTTGTGATGATGCTGTTTTTGGCCATCATCACAGGCATTGGGCTGACGGGTTGTAAGCATAAAAATAAAGCAGGCAGTGCTCCGTTGGCACGTGTCGGCGACAAATATCTGTATGTTAACGATTTAAAAGAGATTATCCCCAACGGTGCTTCATCACGCGACAGTCTGCTTTTCTGCCAAAGCTATATCAACAAGTGGGTACATACCCAGCTGCTCCTTCATCAAGCCGAAAAAAACCTGCCCGAGGAAAAACTAAATTTCCAAAAACGGCTTGAAGAGTATCGTAATTCGTTGATTATCTATCAGTATGAAACGGAATACGTAATACAAAATATGGATACCATTGTAACTGACAAACAAATTAACGACTATTACAAAAGTCACCTGAAAGATTTTCAGTTGAAAGAAAATATTGTGAAAGTCATTTACGCCATTATAGACCGGAAGCGGGAAGACAGTCCTCAATTAGAAAGGGTTTTCAGGGGAATGTTTCATTTGCCCGACAGTGTTTTACTGGATTCGCTGGAAAATTATGCACCGGTCATGGCCGAATCTTTTTCGACAGACACAAACAACTGGATTCCGTTTAATCAATTATTGAAAGTAATTCCTATCGAAACCTATAATCAGGGTATTTACCTCAAAAATCACCGAATTATCCGGTTAAAGGACGACAGCAACATTTATCTGCTTAAATTTGTCAACTTTAAAATTAAAGATGACATTTCTCCCGAAGATATGGAAGCAAATTTTATCCGACAAATAATTTTAAATAAGCGCAAAACAGAAATGATTAATCAATTACAGGCAGATATTTTTAAGCATGCCATAAAACAAAAAGAATTTGAAATCTATTAACATGACAAAGAATCCGATAAAACCAAATCTTATTAGTACTAACAGCCTTTGGGGCTTGCTTGTTTTCGTTTTGTTTATAGCCGGTCAGCCATCGGCAATAGCTCAGCAAAGCGACAGCACGAGCGCGCCTAAAGGAAAAATTCTCGACCAGGTGGTTGCCGTGGTTGGCAACACACTGATACTGCAATCCGATATTGAAAATCAGTATTTAAGTTACAGAATGCAGGGTTCCATAAAGGGTACCGAACAGGATATGAAATGTGACATTCTGGAAAGTCTTCTTTATCAGAAACTTATGGTTGCCCAGGCCGAAGTTGACAGTATTGAGGTTAACAAAGCGCAGGTGAGCGCTGAATTGGAGAGAAGACTTTCAGGCTTTATTAACCAGTTCGGAAGTCAGGAAAAGTTAGAAAAATATTATGGGAAATCCCTGTCGGAGATCAAATCGGAAATCCATAATATTGTCAAAGACCAGATGCTGGCCCAGCAGGTGCAGCAGAAAATTATCAGTAATATTACCGTAACGCCTTCCGAAATAAAAGCCTTTTACAAAAAAATGCCTAAAGACAGCATTCCCATGATAAAGACAGAGTATGTCATCCGGCAAATTGTCAGGAAACCACCTGTCAATGTGAAAGAAAAACTTCGGGTAAAGAAAGAATTGCTGGAGTTGCGTAAACGTATATTGAACGGGGAGAGTTTCTCTACACTTGCAATCTTGTATTCAGAAGATCCAGGCTCTGCCAAAAACGGCGGTGAGTTGGGTTTTTATGGCCGGGGACAGCTCTATCCGGCTTTCGAAGCTGCTGCCTATAAGTTAAAACCGGGAGAAATATCGGGTGTGGTGAAGACAAAAGCCGGCTATCATATCATTCAGATGATTGCCCGTAAAGGAGATTACATCAATGTACGCCATATTTTGCTTGTGCCTAAAGTTTCCATTCAGGATTTGCAAAAGGCCAGGATGAAATTAGATACTGTTGTCAAAGAAATTCGTTCCGACTCCATAACTTTCGATAAAGCGGTAGAAAAATATTCTCAAGGTAAGGACAGAAATAACGGTGGTTATCTGCTTAATCCGCAAACAGGAAGTATCGAATTTGAAGGGGAGCAGCTTGATCCACAGGTTTCATTTATTGTTAACAAGCTTAAACCGGGACAAATCTCCAATCCCGTACCGTTTAAAACGGAGAACCAGAAAGATGCTTATCGCCTGCTATATCTTGAAAAACGGGTTCCGCCTCACAAAGCTAACCTCAAACAGGATTATACCCGGTTTGAGCAATGGGCTTTGCAGGATAAGCAGCACAAAGCCATCGATGCCTGGATAAATGATAAAGTAAAAAATACTTTTGTGCGGATAAATCCCATGTTCCAGCTATGTCATTTCCGTCACCAGTGGTTGCACGGACAACAAAAGTAAGAAGTCGTCTGTTTGACAACTGTTAATCCTGAGCAATGAAATTGCAGACAGCAGTCAACACTTTCTCCGGATAATCAAAATGGGGATGATGGCTACATTGATTTAAAACGTATATCTCTTTTCTTTCCGGTACAAGCCGGCGTATATTTTCCACCTGTTGCAGGCTGGTGTATTGATCGTTACGGCCATGGAAAGCCAAAACAGGCACCTGAATTTCCTTCAGCTCTTCCCTGATGTTCCAGTTTTGGAAAAAACCGGCTGTCCAGGTATCGCACCATGCATAAAAAACAGCATCACAACGTGCTCCATGATATTTCCGTAACGCTTGTTTCAGTTTGGAGGCAGGCTCTTCGTATTGTTTCCTGACATTTTCAATCCCCGGCGTAATGCAGGGCTCCTCCTGAGTGTTGGCCGACAAAGTAATGACCTTTATCAATCCTTCCGGATGATGAGCTGCATGAATCAGCGCCAGCGATCCGCCTTCACTATGTCCAAGCAGATAATATTTTTTCAGTGAAAAAAACCGGATAAGATGCTCCAGCAGTTTTGCTTCTTTGTGGATATAATCCAACCCGCGTTTTTCGGTGAGAGGAGAAGATTTGCCATAACCCTGCCGGTCATAAAGCAGAACAGGCAGGTTGCATTCTCTGATAAATTTTCCCGGAAAATCTTTCCACTGGCTCACCGAACCGAGTCCTTCGTGAAGAAAAATCACAACCGGTTTATTATTACTCCAATGGTTTTCCGGGATCAACTTTCGTGTAAACAGCCTGATGCCGGACAATTCGACAAATTCATCCTCGACAACCATATTCTGAAATTAATTATTGTCCTTCACAAACAAAATCAAGACAGAGGCTAAAAACATGGAAATGCCACCAATAATCATGGCATAAATGGCTTCGCTGTGGAAAAACTTTTGCAGAAAGAAACCCAAAATAGCTGCGGCTACAATTTGTGGAATTACAATGAAATAGTTGAAAATACCCATGTAAATTCCCATCTTATCGTGTGGCAACGCATTGGTAAGGATGGCGTAAGGGATAGACAAGATGCTGGCCCAGGCGACGCCTACGCCCAACATAGAAATAATCAGCAGATACTGGTTATGAATAAAAAACATGGAAAAAAGTCCCAGCCCTCCGAGAAGCAGTGAGATGGCGTGAGCCGATTTTCTGCTCGTAGCTTTGGCAAGCGGTGCGAGAAACCAGGCCACAATAGCGGCAAAACCGTTGTAAACGGCAAACAGGATAGAAACCCAGTCGGCTCCGTTATTGTAAGCTGCTGAAGCCGTGTTGGTCGTATGAAATATATATTCCGTAACTGCCGGAGTGGTATATATCCACATAGAAAACAGGGCAAACCAGCTAAAGAACTGTACAAGGGCGAGTTGCAGCATGGTTTTGGGCATGTTAAACATGTCGTTCATTATCTCCACAAGGGCGGTCTGATTTTTGCCTCTGAGCTGCAGAAAACCGGAAATAAGCATCAAAATTCCCAATGCGACCAAACCAAAGGAAAGCACATACAAATCTTTGGTAAGTCCCGATTCATAAAACCAAAAGGTTAGCAACGCCCCCAAAGCCAACCAGAGAAACCCGTTGCGGGTCTGCTTTTTGCCTTTTGCCTGATGGTTAATGGTAACCGGGTCACTGGTAACAGAAATCTGTTTGCGTTCTTCTTCCTCCGCATCAAAAGCTTCCAGTTGTTCGGGCGGATATTCTTTAGTGGTAATGATTGTCCACAGTACGGCAGTGAAATAAACCGCCCCACCAATATAAAAAGCCCATTTTACCGAGGGTGGAATAACACCTTCGGGGGCAGTATTACTTAGGTGCAGCCAGTTGGTCATCACCCAGGGAAGTACACTGGCAATCACGGCTCCCGTTCCGATAAAAAAGCTCTGCATGGCAAAGCCCTGTGTACGTTGTTCTCCAGGCAGCATGTCGCCTACAAAAGCGCGAAAAGGCTCCATGGAGATGTTGATGGAGGCATCGAGAATCCAAAGCATGCCGGCAGCCATCCACAGCACATGTGAGTTGGGCATGATGAGCAGCGCCAGCGAAGCCAGCAACGCCCCTGCCAGAAAATAAGGTCTTCTCCTGCCGAGACGACCCCAGGTTTTATCGCTGTAATGCCCGATGATGGGCTGAACAATAAGTCCCGTTACCGGAGCAGCCACCCACAAGATGGAGAGGTTTCCGATATCTGCACCGAGAGTCTGAAAAATCCGGCTTATATTGGCATTTTGCAAAGCAAAGCCAAACTGTATTCCGAAAAATCCCACACTCATATTCCAAATTTGCCAAAAGCTGAGATGCGGTTTTCTTGCCATAAAGAA
>VAPE01007661.1_pt1 | contig 23676 bp, 21 predicted proteins | sample 3393911 | NCBI WGS metagenome assembly VAPE01 (sample SAMN08290436, study PRJNA428436) | hydrothermal vent metagenome | isolation source: Deep-sea hydrothermal vent chimney | place: Atlantic Ocean: South-mid Altantic Ridge
CAACGCAGTTTTTTTGACCGTTTCAAGGAGAACAGCGCTCTGGTGATCGGCCCCCTGCTCTGACCCGGTAAGAGTTCACCCTTACCTTGCATTCGTTATCGGCAAATACGCTTATTCGGCAATAATGCAATAAATCCCACATCCTGCATGAAATATCACCTCAAGCCGTCACGGGAGAAAACCGCTTATAAATACGAATCCCGGCAAATGAAAATTCTCCTGCTCAGTGATATCCACGGCAACGCTCCGGCCCTTGAAGCCGTTGCGGCGCAAACCGCCGGTACGGCCTTTGACCTGATCTGCAACTGCGGCGACTCCACGGTGTATGCCCCGTTTCCCAACGAGACTCTTGGCTGGCTGCGCCGTCATCATGTGGTTTCCATCCTGGGCAACACCGATATCAAGGTGCTGAAGCTGCTGGCGGGAAAAACCTTTAAGAAACCACGCGCAGAGGAGAAACGGATCATGTACACTTGGACGGCAGAACACCTGACGCCCGATAACAAAAAGTTTCTCCGGCAACTTAAAAAAACCGTGAAACTTGAGGTGGCCGGTTACCTTCTCGGCCTGTTCCACGGCAGCCCGGCCCACCATAACGAATTTCTTTTTCAGGAAACGCCGGCGGACCGCTTTCGCGAACTGGCCGCAGAAAGTGACTTCGATATCGTCATCACCGGCCATTCCCACTCGCCATATCACAAAAAAGTCAACCATGTTCACTTCATCAACCCCGGCTCAGTCGGCCGGATGTTCGACGGCTGTCCCGATGGCTCATATGCCGTGCTGGAGCTGACCGCGGCCGGCATAAAAGTCGAACACTTTCGCTGTTCCTATGATATCGAGAGGGTTATAGCGGCCTTAAAGAAAAATCGTCTGCCCCCCATCTACGAAAAGATGTACCGGATGGGCAGGAAGCTGAACTAGTGTCCGTTAGCGGGCGCCCCGCTGGGCGGTGCGGCAAAGACCGGAAAATGATTTTATGTGACAATAATGCAATAAATTCGCAATTGCATGGAATATCACCTCAATTCGACACGGATTCAGATGGGGATATTTACCGGCAATCGCCTCCTTGCGATAAACTCGTAAATATTATATAGTTGGCGTTTCTTATTTTTTCGAAATCTTGATGCATTAAACTTACGTGACAAAAATATTTGCGGCCATCCGGAAACGAATTCCCCGGGTCCCGACCTGTCGAACCCGGGGAATACTTTTTACCTTGTATCCGTTACCGGGCGCCCCGCAGGGCGGTGCGGCAAAAACCGGGAAACGCATCTGTTCAACAATAATGTATACAAATTTACATGTAAGACCACATCAAGCCATCACGGATTCAGGATATATCCATCATGGAGATTGACATGACAGCGAAAGCCAAGCAGAAAGACAAAATAAAATCGAACAAAGAGCAGGAGACAGTGCCCCCTCCGGTGCGTATGTCTACCGTCATCAAGGAGGCCCTGGATCGAATCTATCAGAATATTGACACCCTCGGGGCATCTTCGGAACACTGGCAAAAAATCCGCAGGGTCCTGAGTGACGAAGACAAGGATAAAATCCTCGAAACCGCCTTCGAGCACTACTACAATGCCGAGGAGATGAAGCCCTTTCAAGCTGAACTAATCAAGCTTCAGCGTCACTTGGAACGAACCGGCAAAAAAATAATCATCCTCTTTGACGGCCGGGATGCCTCGGGCAAGGGCGGCACCATCCGCCGGATAACCCGTTATATGAATGAAAAGCATTACCGGGTCGTGGCCATGGGCAAGCCCAGCGAGACCCAGCGCACCGAATTGCATATGAAACGCTATATCGAGCAGTTTCCCAGGTCCGGCGAAATCGTCCTCTTTGACCGTTCCTGGTACAACCGCGCCCTGGTTGAACCGGTCATGGGGTTCTGCACCCAGGAGCAATACAAACGCTTCATGAAAAAGGTGGCCAGTTACGAACGTAACTTTATCGATGATAAAAAAACCTTTCTGCTGAAGCTCTATTTTTCGGTTTCCAAGGAGGAACAGGCCAAACGTTTTGAACGGCGGAAAAACGATCCGCTACGGCAGTGGAAACTCAGCGAGGTTGATTTGCAGGCCCAGGACCTGTGGGATGATTTTACAAAAATGAAATACCGACTGCTGAAAAAAACGCATACCAAAGACTCTAAATGGTTCGTCGTCAAATCCGACGACAAGCATCAGGCCCGGCTGCAAACCATGAAGTTGATCCTCAGTGCCATCAGGTACATCGGTCGCCGCCGGACCCTTGATTTCACCCCAGACCCGAAAATTATTATCCCCGGCAACAAGGAGATGGAGTTCATGGACAGAGAACGTAAGAAATACGGAAAATTTCTCTCCTGAGCGGATTCCTCGACGGTTCACAATACAGAGGGCCCCGGAAGATACGAAAGAACCTGGATCACGGATCCAGGAAGAACAAACGCATCCCGGCTTTGGGTCCGGGCGTGCTCCGGGGACCTTATCGCGTCCCTCAAACACCAACCATGGGGACGAGACATGACGGATAAGAAAAAAAAGAAAAATTCCCTGGCCAAGTTCAGGCTTCTCGAAGGGACCGCTTATAAGTTCAGAGACAAGAAAAAGGGAGAAAACCGGATTCCCATCTGGATAAAACAGTCACAGCTTGAATACGAGATCGAGCTGAAAACGCTGCAGATCGAACTTATGAAACTGCAGAAGCACATGAAGGCCACGGGCCTGCGGGTTCTGGCCATCTTCGAGGGACGGGACGCCGCCGGCAAGGGGGGGACCATTCAGCGGATCACTACCTTTCTCAATCCCCGGGGCGCCAGGGTCACGGCCCTGAGCAAGCCCAGTGACATTGAGACCAGCCAATGGTATTTTCAGCGCTACGTTCCCCACCTGCCGGCCGCCGGCGAACTGGTCCTCTTTGACCGCTCCTGGTACAACCGGGCCATGGTCGAGCCGGTCATGGGCTACTGCACCGATGAGCAGAACAAGCGTTTTCTCAAGGACGTGCCGCTCTTTGAAGAGCTCCTGGCCAAAGACGGCATTAAACTGTTCAAATTCTACTTTTCGGTTTCCAAGGATGTACAGGCCCGCCGTTTCGAGGCCCGTAAAACCGATCCGCTCAAGCAGTTCAAGCTGTCGCCCGTGGACAACCTGGCGCAAAAATACTGGGACCAGTACAGTGTCAGGAAATTCCAGATGCTCAATGAGTCCAATCGCACCAATGCCCCCTGGACCATTATTCGATCGGATAACAAACGAAAGGCGCGGCTCAACTGCATGAAGCACCTGCTGAGCAACGTCGATTATGACAACAAGCTGCCGGAAGAACAGTTGCGAACCGACCCCGAAATAGTCGTCTCCGGGATCGACGAAATCAGGAATATGGAGAAAAATCTTCTGCATCCCGAAAAACTGCGCGGCTGAAGACAACTCCTGAATCCGTGAGCTTTCGAGAACGGTGCAGATGCAAGGCCCAACGATGTTGATCCAGACAGCTGATTGCCCGAGTCATCATTAACCTGTACCCGAGACACGATATGAACAACATGATCACTGCCGTTGTCCTGGCCGCCGGCAAGGGCACCCGCATGAAATCCTCCCGTCCCAAGGTGCTGCACGAGGTCTTCTTTAAACCCATGCTCCACCATGTGCTTGATGCCGTGGCCAAAAGCTCTATCGAGGCAACGGCAGTCGTTGTCGGCCACCAGGCCGGGGCGGTGACGACGTCTCTGCGGGATTACCAGGTCACCATCGTGCACCAGGAAGAACAGCTCGGTACCGGCCATGCCGTGCTCTGTGCGGAACAGGCCTGCGCCGGAGCCGGGACGATCATGGTTCTCTGCGGGGACACACCGCTTATCCGGCCGGAAACCCTTGATGCCATGATCAGACAGCATTGTTCAACCGGTGCCGGAATCACGCTGATGACCACCGTTCTGGCCGACCCCTCCGGCTACGGCCGGATCATCAACAGCGAACAAGGAGAGGTCCTGGAGATCGTGGAGCAGAAGGACGCCTCTGCCGAACAGTTGCGACTTAAGGAGATCAATGCCGGTATCTACCTGGTCGAGCGCGCGTTTCTCTTCAGCGCTCTCAAGGAGGTGGGCACCGACAACAGCCAGGGCGAGGTCTACCTGACCGATATCGTCTCCATTGCCAACCGGCTGGGACGCAAGGTCCATAAGTATAACCACCCGGAAGCCATTGACGTGCTGGGGGTCAACTCGCGCCTTGAAATGGCGCAGGCCCATCAAGAGCTGCAACGGCGGCGCAACCGGGAGCTGATGCTTGCCGGCGTAACCATGTATGACCCGGGAACCATCTTTGTCGCTCTGGATATCCCTGTCGGCCAGGACACCGTTATCCATCCCGGCGTGCAAATCACCGGCCGCTCGGCAATCGGCAGCGGCTGTCTCCTTGAACCCGGCGTCCTGCTGCATGACTGTCGAATCGGCGACAATGCCGTTATCAGCGCCTATACCATCCTGCGACAGCGCCGCGTCGAACCCTCCGGGCATGTTGCCCCGCAGACCGGCCGGGTTTGACAAAACCGTTTCCGTCCCGGCAAACAACAGGGTCGCGCCGACCAGCCAAAATCAGAGTTGGCAAGCCACCCATATCGGATTATGATATTTAGCTGAATCCGTGAGCGGCCGATAACTGATTCAGGATTTAATATTTTCCTGAATCCGTGAGCGTTCGAGAACGGTGCAGATGCAAGGCGGCAACGATGTTGATTATCCTGGTGTGATATCAATGAGTTGCCAACACGGCAGATGCGCCGTTATCGGGCGCCCCGCAGGGCGGCGCGGTGAAAATCATAAAATGATTTTATTCAGCAATAATGCAATAAATTCCACATATTGCATAGAGCATCATCTCAAGCTGTCACGGATCCAGGATTTTTTTATCAGAGTTTACCCGTGCCTTGAATTCCGTGCGTGGTCAACGGTGTATCACCGTCCGACCCTCAACCATATTATAAAAATGCAAATTATCTTAAACGGCCAACAAAAAAACCTTGATAACAACATCACCCTGAGTACCCTGCTCGATTCGCTGAACCTGCAGCCGGACACCGTGGTCGTCGAGATCAACGGTCGGATCATCAAGCCCGGGCAAGACCCTCTGCCGGGGCTGAAAGACGGCGACAAGGTTGAACTGATCCGTTTCGTAGGAGGCGGCTGAAATGCTGAGCATCGCCGATACATCATTCTCATCCCGGCTCTTTGTCGGCACCGGCAAATTCGCGTCGAGTTCGATCATGCGCCAGGCTGTCGAGGCCTCCGGCTCGGAGATGGTCACGGTCGCCCTGCGCCGTGTCGACCTGGAAAACCCGGCAGACGACATCATGACCGCCCTGGACCTGAAAAAAATTCACTTTCTTCCCAACACTTCAGGCGCCCGGAACGCCGCAGAGGCCATCCGCCTGGCGCACCTGGCCAGGGCGGCAAGCGGCACCAGCTGGCTCAAGCTGGAAGTGACTCCGGACCCCCGCACCCTGCTGCCCGATCCGGTCGACACACTGAAAGCCACGGAGGAGCTGATCCGGGAGGGCTTCACGGTGCTGCCTTACATCAATGCCGACCCCATCCTGGCCCTGCGCCTGCAGGACGTGGGGGCGGCGGCGGTAATGCCGCTGGCCTCCCCCATCGGCACCAACCAGGGAATCAGGACAACCATGCAGGTGGAAATCATCATCGCCCAGGCCCGGGTACCGGTCGTGCTGGACGCCGGGATCGGCGCCCCCTCCCATGCCGCTCAGGCCATGGAAATGGGGGCCGACGCGGTGCTGGTCAACACCGCCCTGGCCGTGGCCGGCGACCCGGTCCGCATGGCCCGCGCCTTCAAGGCGGCGGTCGAAGCGGGCCGCGAGGCCTTTGAAGCCGGCCTGGGCCGGCAGTCGAAAACCGCCAGCGCCTCATCGCCCCTGTCCGGCATGGTGGCGGCTGACCTGAACTTCATCCAAGCCTGATGCCGCCATCTATTCCGGAATTTTCACTGCTCGAACAGTGGCTCGCACCGGCAACCAAGGACGATGTCCGCGCCGCCCTGACCAGAAAACGGCTCGACATCCATGACCTGGCCGCCCTGCTCTCCCCGGCCGCTGAACAGTTCCTGCCCGAGATGGCGGCGAGGTCCGGGGAGATCACCATTCAGCGTTTCGGCCGGACTACCCAGATCTATGCCCCGCTCTATCTCTCCAATTTCTGTATCAACCGCTGCGCCTACTGCGGTTTTGCCGCCGGCAACCCCATTCCCCGCCGCAAATTGACCCTGGACGAGGCCGAGGCCGAGGCCATGATCCTGTATAAACGGGGGTTCCGGCACATCCTGCTGGTCAGCGGCGAAGCGCCAAAGGCCCTGGGAGTGGATTACCTGGAAGCGATCACCCTCAGGTTGCGCGACAAGTTCGCGGCCCTGTCCATCGAGGTGCAACCGCTGGAGGAGGACGAGTACGACCGGCTTTTCAAGGCGGGAATCACGGCAGTGGCCGTCTACCAGGAAACCTATGACCGCCGGGTGTACGACCAGGTACATCTCGCCGGTAAAAAGTGTGACTATGACTACAGAATCGGTACCCCTGACCGGGCCGGCGCCGCCGGTTATCGGGAAATCGGCATCGGCGCGCTGCTGGGACTGGCGGACTGGCGGGCCGAGGGCCTGGCCCTGGGCCTGCACCTGCAGTGGCTGCGCAAAAAGTTCTGGCAGACCTCAATTACCGTCAGCTTTCCCCGGCTGCGGCCGGCGGCCGGGGCCTTCGAGCCCCTGGTTACGGTGAGCGAAAAAAATCTGAGCCAATTGATGTTCAGCCTGCGCCTCTTTGACCCGGATGTCGGCCTGATCTTATCCACCCGGGAGGAGGCCCGTTTCCGTGACGGCATGCTGGGACTGGCGCCGACCCGTTATTCGGCCGGTTCGTGCACGGCTCCGGGGGGCTACACCAGCGGCGAGCATGACGGCGAGCAGTTCAGTATCGGCGACCTCCGCACTATGAGCGAGGTGTGCTCCATGGTCGCCGCCAAAGGCTTCGACCCGGTCTGCAAAGACTGGGACCGAGAATTTCAGGCATAGGCAAATAACATGTCAGGTACTACTAATTTAAAAGACGGAGTAAAAAACCATGGGTGATACTAAAAAAATGTATTCAACAATCCTGGGCGACAGTTTCCCCCTGGACATGACCATCTCGTTCGGCGACCAGACCTTGGTGTATCGGAAAAAAACCTGGGAAATTACCAAGGATGACGGCACCTCGGAGGAGCGGGGCCTGCGTTACGGCGAGAACCCGAATCAGGAGGCGGCCCTGTTTGAATTGGTCAACGGCAACCTGGTCCTGGGCGACTGCGCCTTTATCAAACCGGGTAACGGCCTGGTCAGCGGCATCACGGTGGATGATATGCTGCAGGTAGGGAAGCATCCGGGAAAAATCAACCTGACCGACGTGGACAACGGCCTGAACATCCTCAAATACCTGGTGGACAAACCGGCCGCGGTAATTCTTAAACACAACAACCCCTGCGGCGCGGCAATCGGCGATACGCTGGCCCATGCCTATGACAAGGCCAACCGCTGCGACCGCATTGCCGCCTTTGGCGGCGCGGTCGTTACCAGCAAGGCCATTGACCGGGAAACGGCTGAACTCATGGCGAAAAATTATCTCGAAGTGGTCTGTGCGCCCGAATTCGACGAAGGCACCCTCGAAATCCTGGCGCAGCGGAAAAATCTGCGGGTCATCCGCATAAGCCGCATCGACCGGCTGGCAGACTTTGAAAAATATCGTTTCGTCGACTTCAAAAGTCTCATCGACGGCGGCATTATCGTGCAACAGTCGGCAATCAATACCATCCGCTCGGTTGATGACCTCAAACCGGCGACAGCCACCCATAAAGACCGGGAGTACCGTTGCGAACGCCAGCCCACCCAGCGGGAAATCGACGACATGATCTTTGGCTGGGCAGTGGAACACGGTGTCACCTCCAACTCGGTCATCTACGTCAAGAACGGCTGCACCACCGGCATCGGCACCGGCGAACAGGATCGGGTCGGGGTGGCGGAAATTGCCGTGCACAAGGCCTACATCAAGTACGCCGATATTACCTGCTTTGACAAATTCGGTTGCCCTTACTCCGACCTGGCGCTGGCGGTCGAGCAGGGCAAAAGAGACCCGGCTGACAAGGAAGAGATCGATGCCAAGGTTAAAGCGGACCGGGCCGGCCTGCCCGGATCGGTCATGATCTCCGACGCCTTCTTTCCGTTCCGCGATGCCGCGGATGTGGGTATCCACGAAGGCATTACCGCTATTCTTCAGTCCGGCGGCTCCATACGCGATTACGAGTCCATTGAGGCCTGCAACCAGGCCCACCCGCAGGTCGCCATGATGTTCACCGGCCAGCGCTCTTTTAAACACTGATCCCTGCTGGTTTCCGGGCAAAAAAAGGGCCTCCCAAGGCAAGGGAGGCCCTTTGCAAGATACAACGATGTTGATTATCCTGGTGCGATATCAACTGGTTGCCAACGCAGCAGGTACGCCGTTATCGAGCGCCCCGCAATCCTTGGCGCCGCCCTACAAACCAGGCTTAAGGAACCGCATAAATCCTCTCTTGGGGGCGATCTTTTCTTCCAAAGAAGGTAACAGTAAATTACAGGAAAGCCTGACCATGGCTACAGGAGCCAAAATGCCCATCAAGATGAGGAGATATCCAGATGAAAATCTTCGCAAGTAAAGCTTGCCACCCTCAAAAACCAAATCCGCTTCCTTCACACCGCTCAGGGCACCCAGCATGGACGCCCAGTCTCTTTTTTCAAGGCCTTCATGTAAAGAAAACGAAGATGCAAACTCCTTATAAATAATTTTCCCTTTTAACGACAACAGCAACGCCCCATCTACATCGCCTATCGTAGTAATATCATTAAATATTTTACCCATGCTCTTCTTTGTTTGAGGTTATAGCAATAACAAAATGTCGTTACTGATTACTAAGAATCTGTATTAGCCTATCTCTGGAGCACTGCGAGCCTACCGCGATAACTTTTGCTTTCTTGTCGGGTAACAAAACGAAGCAGTTGCCTCCACCCCTGTCGACATAACCACCCTTAAATACTCCGAGGTCAAAGAAAGCCCCAGTTCTGACCGCCTCGGCAGCTAAATCCTCCCATGAACCGTCATGATTCATATCGAAAAATTCGCCTTTTGCGCCGATCTCTTTTGCAATCATTTGCTGCAAGCTTATAATGGCGCTTGACGACTCTTCTCCTTTTTTCTCTTCCTCTTCCGGAAGCAGATCAATTGCTGCCTCATTTTCCACCTCAATCTCCTGGACCTCCTCCCGATCACCTGCTTCATCTCTCATCCGCATCGCTTCAAGAAGTAGGGCCCGCAGGTCCCCCCGCACTATCTTTTCATCCAGAGGGCATGAACCCTGGATTGAAATACGAACGTCCTCCCACAAAAAAATCTGCCGGGCCGCGGCCTCGGCCCGCAAACCAATACTCCTGGCGTCAAGCAAATCTCCGTCACGGAAAAAAAGCACCCCTCGTTTCCCCGAGGATTTTTCACAAACTCGGATGGTGCATGTTTTCTGCTCCATTTCCATTAATTGCAAAAAACATGCTGAGGACACCCCGTGCAGCATTCCGCTATCAGATTCATTTTTTAATGTAATTTCAAGAAGATCTGCAATTTCCCCGGGCGAAAAATCTTTTCCGATACAGGCTGTTGCCCCACTCTCACAGGCAAATCGTTCCATATCCGGGTCATTATAAGCGGTCAGGGTGATAACTGGTATATCAGGATAGAATTCAGTGATATGGGCAAGGAGAGCAAAATCATTCACCCCGCCGGTCTGTAAATAGGCAATAACAAGCGAGACGGAATTAGTCTCCAGCATCTCCATAACGCCGACCCCGTCTTCTGCCGCCAGAATGGAGAGCGTCGGGTCAGCTTTCAATAGCCTTTTCTTGAGAGAAAGCAGAAAGTCCTTGTCATTGTCAACAATAAGAATGCTTCTGGTCATGCTTCCCTCATCCATTTTTCTCAAACACCGGGATTATAAAGATCCATAAGGCAGCCTCGCCTCCTGAGCCCTCCCTTTGAAAATTATTTTAGTCTAGTTTTATCATCAAAGCGCGGGTTCCATAAAAAAATATCTTAAAACGCCGACCAACATTGAAGCCATGGGCCACTCGAAGGGGGCAGAGAAGATAAAAGTACGCGCTAAGCTACAAATTAATGTCGAATTCCCTTATCATTTCCACATATTTCTGTCTCCATGCCCCAGCTGCATCCTGCACCTGGGGCAGAATCCCCAGTTCTCCAGCCAGTTCCTTCACGCTTTCAACAACCCCACGGAACACTTCTTTATCGGTGGAGGATCCAGCATAGGTAATCTTGTGACCCGCATATTCAAATTCAGCGGCAAAAGGATCAAGGAAGGTATACTGATCAGCCTTTTGGACAAATTTATTTTTCAGCAACAAACTGAATTTTTCTTTCATCTTCCTATTTTTCAACCCTGTTCTCTCTACTATTATTAACAATTCCTCAAGAGATTCAAAAATATTTAAAGATGTTTGCTGGCCGGCGGGCTCCTTTGTTTCGTATCCCTCAAGGGCATTTAAAGAAGAAATTTTGTTGACATGGAAAATGCCGCCCACTGTTTTTAGTTTTGTAAAGAGCAGGTCCAGGTTTTCCTTTGAGCCAAGATTCCCGACAATTTTCCATGAACAAGACCCACCCACAACTTCCCCATTGTTCAAAAAATAAAGGGCGCTCCCCTCTCCTTTATTGAGTAATATATTGAAGAAACCGGTGAGCTTCTCGGACCTCATTTTGCTGTAAAGAACTTCAAAATCAGTAAATTCAGTACTGAGATTTTTATAAATGACTTTTGCCATGGGTATGTGAGCCCAGAAATAAACCAGTTCAGGGGCAATGTAAAAAATATTGATTGTAAAATTGTACCCGGCCGCGTCCAGAAGAGTGTCGATTGCCTGCGGCCCTTCGGTCTCTCCCTCCTTGCTCACAAAAACGCCGTTCAATACCTCGTCCTTATCAAAAAAAATCATACCTTCTGCGGCAGGAGCCTCAAAATGGATGCATCCTGAACCAAACTCTCCCTGGCAATGCTCAAGAAGCTTCCGAAGTCTGAGATAATAGCTGTTCAATTTCCCCAGAACAGGCTTTTCTTTAGGTAAGATAACCATCCTTACTCCTTATCGGTCGGAACAACGACCTTTTACGTTCACTTAATTGTGCTACTCTCAATAATTACCACAGATACCACACCAACCATCCCCGACGCCCCGTAACCCCATGATTCTGAGGCTCTTAAGGACAGAGCCCCATCTTTTAACCAAAGCACAGCATCTTTTATTGCTGCTCTCTTTTCGTCGGGAATCGAACGTTTGACGGAAAGAGTCCTGTTTGGCAGCCAGGCACACTCAGCAACAGGCGTGACGAATCCAGGAGAGATATATTTATCAACCGCATGAAGCGCGGATTCACGAATAAATCCGGCATCCACATCTCCTATACTCACATACTCACGGCAATAATCACATTTCTGAATCCGTGACGGCCGGAGAGGTATTCCATGCAATATGTAGAATTTATTGAGTTATGTCCAAATAAACGCATTCTCTGGTTTTCGGGCCGCCCTGCGGGGCGTTCGAGAACGGCGCATCTGCTGCATTGGCAACTCGTTGATATACAACACGATAATCAACATCATTGCCGCCTTGCATCCGCACCGTTCTCGAACGCCCACTGACTCAGATTAAAAACCGGGGCCTGTAAATTTCGCGCGTCCATCTTATCAGAGCGTAACACCCTTACAGGGATTAATAACTAGGCGGTTTCACATACCATACATAGACCTGTAAGTCGCCACAGGGCCTCAGATTAGCACAGTTGCTTCCGTTCGCTATAGTCCCTCTATGCGGGGGGAGCAACTGTGTGAAGATGGGGTGCCGGTGACGGCTTACAATCAGGGAATCATTCCTGCTGCCTTGCGTACGGAGTTATAATCACTGTCTGTAGCCAATTTAAAACTGTCAATCTTCAGGGCCTTCAAAACCGGGTCACCATTTTTCAAGCTCAACAAAGCCTCTTGAATGGCATCTTTCTGCTTTTTGGAAAACGAACGGTTAACCGACAGAGCCCAGTTGGGCAGCCAGGCGGATCTGTTTATCACTTCAATCTGCGAGGGGGGGACAAATATAGCCGCCCGGCTCAGTGCCGATTCACGGATAAATCCCGCATCCGCCTCACCGATGAAGACGGAGATAATCACATTTTCCTGTTTATTGTTGGTTACCGCAAACACGTTACAATCTTTTTCAAGATCAATTCCATTCTTCATCAAAGTAAGTTTCTGCGAAAGGTACCCGCCGGCCGACGTCCGACTAACGATAGCAATTTTCTTACCTTTGAGATCTTCCAAATTCTTTATGTTACTTCCACGTTTGGTTATAATAATACCACGGAACTTATCACCGGCTTTACCCTTAACCGCCATGGCCAGCACTTCATGGGTACCAGAAACCAACACGTAGATGTAGGGATTTTCATACCCGATTTGGATGTCCCCTTTGTTCAGATGTTTCGTATACTGATCGAAATTCATCAATATTGTCGGCTCCACCTTGACGTGCAACACCTGCGATAACATCTTGGCCAACGGTGTAATTCTTTTATTGATTTCCCCCGGTGAATAACGGGGAAGCATGGAAAGCTTATATGACTTTTCAGCACGTACCTGTGTGGACAGGAAGAGTAAAAAGGTCAATATTGCCATTACAGATAAGGCCCTTTTCATTATTTTCCACCTCATGTAGTTTTTTGAACCTATCGGCTATCGACGTCTCAGACGTTCAATGGCCGACTTGATAGAAAAGCGCATCCGCTCTAATGAGGCGGCAAGTTCTCCGATTTCCCCCCCCTTGTTAATGTCAATCGGCAGATCAAGTTCTCCCAAACTAATGCGATGGGCAGCATCGGTTAATGACTTGATCGGGGTGGAAATAGTTCTAGCCAGCAATATAAAACTCACACATCCCAAAACTACCATTGCCGCGAGAATGAACAAAAGCGGCCTCAGGCTGTCGTTAACAGCCTTTTCCGCGTCCGCGGCAAAAAGTCCAACATGAACAACCCCTCCCGGCCCCTTGATTATTTTTGCAACATCATGAATCTTCATCCCTCCGAGAACAAAAACCTTTGAACTAGTATTCTCGCCTGCTTTGATCGGGTTCTGCGCCACCATTTCTCTTGAGAATCCAGTCTCTTTCACCTTCGCAGCAAAATCCGGAGAAAACCGTTTCAAATTACCAACAATACCGGCAACAATTTTTCCCTCTTTGTTCAGAACGGCCACATAGGCGACACCTGGCAACTTAGAAATTGATTCAGCGATCTTGTTTATACGAAAATAATTGTGAAGCAGTAAAGGTTGTGAAATTGCGGTGCCGAGGGATTGTGAAATTGCGGACGTCCGCAAGTCCACTTGATCCAGCATCAGTTTGGGAACATACTTCATATAAGCAAAGGCCAGAACAGCCCCTAGAAGAATAACATACCCCAAAAAGTTGATCAGCAGTGTTGCGCCAATACTTAATCCGGCTCCGCGCTTTACACCCTTTCTCTTTCTGCTTGCCTGGGGGGTCGCCTTCTGCCCCATGGCCTGCCCCTGAGCACTTGCGGGACCTTCATTGAGGTCACCCGCCTGCTTAGCAACATAGGGAGAAGCACCTCTGGGCACCTGGTCCATCGGGGACGGCTCCCTCTGTTTCGTCACCTCAATTATGTTACCGCAGGACATACATTTACATCGGGCCGTCTCCCCCACAATCATGCTATCATCGATCCTGTACTTTTTACCGCATTCTTCGCAAAAAACAACCATCGTTGGACCCTCCCTTTTGTCCCTCGGGACTATATCCCTTTGAGCTTCTGCATCATGGACTGGATAAACAGTAGCCTCTGCTTCTCTTCCGGAATCTGTCGCGCAATCAGGTCAATAAGTTCGGCTGCGCGCATCTTTGGAATGCTTGCCGATCCTTGACCGATTTCTTTGGCAGCATCTTCCAGCAAAAGTTGCGAAATCGGCCCAACAACTAATGACAACTGGTCTATCAAAAAATCAAAAAAATCCTCGCCGAGCATCGGTTGGTCCTGCTCAGCGACCTGAATAAGATGACGCCTCGAAAGCTTGGATATTATCGCACTTACTTCCGTCATGCTCATACCAACCGCTTGAGCAATCAGACCAGCATTTCTTTTACCGTCCAACTCCATCAACACAATTAGCATCTGGCCGTCCAGAGAAATTTCTCCGATGTCGACTCGAATGCTCGTCTTGAAGGTCATTGAAGAAACATCTCCAGACCGAATGTCCATCACCGCCTCCCGGGTATCGGTTATTTGTACTTAAACGGCCGCGGATGACCGAGTAAGCCGCATTGGGAAAATTGCAAGAGCCTCATTTAGGGGCCACATTCTATTCTCTGGTTTAAACAGAATGGAACGGGGAGGAACTGACCCCTTGAAACCTGCCCAGCCAGAGAAGATGATAAGAGATGATGGATAATAAGAAATGATGATAAAAAATCGCTTTCAGAGATAAGGATGCGACTAAAAAATGGCGCATATTTCGGAATAGCGCGTATTTCGGTAAAATAGAGAGCCAATATCCCGGATATCAATCTTGAAATTACGAAAAGAACCACCAATATTTTATTTTTTTAATCGTTTCCCTGCGAGCTTCGCCATATCAGAAATCTCCCAAAAAAACGACAGCATAAATCATTTACCACATTTTTTTGTACATTTTATAAAAAAGGATGTCAATGAAAAAGTCGCGGGAAGCGCTAGTATATCGTAAAGTTCAAAGTTTTGAACATAGACGCTTCAGCTTAATTCGAGCATCATCTGTACAAAACTGCCAGTCAACATTGGACCGCTGACAGTCAATATTGGACTGCCGATTTTTTCTATCTACATTCCATGAATGTACTTCTTTCCGCATCTTTTCAATGCAAGGTATTCGACCAGCCAGACATTGCTGTTTCAAAACGCTGAGTTCAATTTCTGCCTCTATATTCAACCAGATGCCATATTTAGGAGTGCAATGCATTTCGAGGCATTCTATCAAACGCCCGGTTCCCTCGGGGGAAAAAACTGTATACAGTGAAGCTGCATTATGTGCAGTCAAATTGCCTATAACCAGAACGATTATCTAGGCATCGGCATAACGTTCTTCAAGCACTCCCTTGATGAAATGAGCCCGGTCAATTCGCGTCCGACGTCCAGTAATTTTTATATTGCCTTTCTCGCCAAATGGTTCCACCTCAAAAAATATACCTGAATCAGTGTAAGCCGTCACAGGTGCCACCTTACAGTTCTGAGATATGTGAAATCGAACAGTTACAAATCCCGTGATCAGTTACGAATCAGTGAGCGTTCAAGAACGGTGCAGGTGCAAGACGGCAACGATGTTAATGATCATGATTGATATCAAGGAGTTGTCAATGCAGCCGATGCACTATTATCGGGCGCCCCACAGGGCGTCGCGGTGAAGACCAGTAAATATGTTCATTCGTCAGGAACGTAATAAATTCTACATATTGCAGGGGATGTCATCTAAAGACAGAACGGATTCAGGAGAAAGTACCCACCAATACCCTGCCTCCTTACATTTAATAAAACCGTGACATCGTACAAAAACGTATGGCAATTTACAAAAAATTACAAAAATGCAAAATTGACAAAAACAAAATACCAAATAACGACCAAGCAAATTCAGCCAAAACATGAGTTCCCTCTGAATCAGTGAGCGTTCAAGAACGGCGCAGGTGAAAGACGGCAATGATGTTGATTATCATAGTGTGATATCAGGGAGTTGCCAATGCAGTAGATGCGCCGTTACCGGGCACTCCGCAGAGCGGCGCAGTGAAGACCGAAAAATGCGTTGCAAACCTTCCGTCATCCCCGCACAGGCGGGAATCCGGTTCGCCAAGCCAAGGCGGGGACAGAGCCACTAAATATTAAATAAAAACAATATATTAAAAATGGCACGAATTTTGTTTTGGATAGATGATGCAGACTTGCCCCAGGCCGACCAGAACCGGCCTGGCAGTATGTGATTTTGTGATTTGAACCTGCCGGAATATGGCAAAAAATAAAAAGTGGAGAAGAGAAATGAAGCGATTACTTAATCTATTGTTCCTTGTGATGTTTTTGTTTATGGCGGGCACGGTCTATGCCGGAAATGAGATGCCCAATGCCCCTTCATCACCGGCAGCGGCCACGCTGGTACCGGACCCTTCGGGTGCGAATACCGGCGGAACGGCAGACGTAATCGATGCTACTTCTGGTGCCCCCACCAAAGCGGATATGACAAAACTGGGAGCAAATGAGCCGCTGGCCGTAAAGCTGGCGGACGTCATCGGTCATAACCGGATTGCCATCAATTTCATGTGGACCCTGCTCTGCGGCTTCCTCGTCATGTTCATGCAGGCCGGCTTCGCCCTTGCGGAAACCGGGTTTACGCGGGCCAAGAACGCCGGCCACACCATGGCCATGAACATGATGGTCTACGGCATCGGGATGCTCGGCTACTGGATCTGCGGGTTTGCCCTCCAGATGGGCGGCGTCGGCAATATCGGCAGCCTCGGCGGCGGCACCGGATTACTGAACAATGAATTCGTGGTCCATCTTTTCGGATATGATTTCGGCCTGTTCGGGACAAAAGGTTTCTTCCTTTCCGGCAGCACCTATGATGCGGCGATCTTCTCCCTGTTTCTCTTCCAGATGGTCTTCATGGATACCACCGCCACGATTCCGACCGGATCAATGGCGGAACGCTGGACCTTCAAATCATTTGTCTTTTACGCCTTCTTTATCGCGATGTTCGTATACCCGCTGTATGGCAACTGGATATGGGGCGGCGGCTGGCTGTCGCAGCTGGGGGCCAATTTCGGCATCGGACACGGGACTCTCGATTTTGCCGGCTCCTCGGTCGTCCACATGACCGGCGGCGTTGCGGCACTGGCAGGGGCCATCATCCTCGGGCCGCGTATCGGCAAGTTTGACAAGGACGGAAAAGTGAACGCCATACCGGGGCACCACATTCCCATGGCAATCACCGGTTGTTTCATTCTCGCCTTCGGCTGGTTCGGCTTCAATGCCGGCTCGACCCTGGCCGGCGGCGACCTGCGGATCGGCGTCATCGCCACCAACACCATGCTGGCCTCCGCCTCCGGAGCGCTCTTTGCCATGTTCTACATGTGGAAATTCTACGGCAAGCCCGATGTCTCCATGGCTGCCAACGGACTGCTGGCCGGTCTGGTCGCCATCACCGCGCCCTGCGCCTACGTTAATTCGGTTTCCGCCGTCATCATCGGCGCCATTGCCGGCATTCTCCTCTGCATCAGCGTACTCTTCGTCGAACGGGTACTGAGAATTGATGACCCGGTCGGCGCGATTTCCGTCCACGGCGTCAATGGCGCCTGGGGACTTTTGTCGCTGGGCCTTTTTGCCGACGGCACCTACGGCGACGGGATCAACGGCGTCGCCGGCACCGTCAAGGGACTGTTCTATGGAAACTCCTCGCAGTTTATAGCCCAGTGCATCGGTGTCGTGACCAACGTCATCTTTGTCTTCGTGGTAATGTATGTGTTCTTCAAGCTGCTGGATAAGGTCGTGCCGCTCAGGGTCTCCGCCGAAGTGGAAATCGCAGGACTCGACCAGGCAGAAGTCGCGGTTTCCGCGTATCCGGATTTCCACCTCAACAAAACCAGTTGACAACCAGGGTCATCTATTAAAAAATAGCAGCGCTCTGATGAAAACGCCCCCTCTCCTGCCGGCTTATGCCGGTGGGGGCGGGGGGTTTTTATTATACGCCTGAATCCGTGATCGTTCGAGAACTGTGCAGATGCAAGGCGGCAACCGAAACGCCCGAAATCTTCGAGACAAAGCCGTGAGGCAACTTGTCAAGTAACTGGTCACAGGGTGTGGCACACTGCGTTATTACTTGCATCTAACCTGTAAGCCGCCACAGGTGCCACAGATTTACGTAGTCGCTTTCGTTCGCTATAGTCCCTCTATGCGGGCGGCAGCAACCGCGTGAAGATGGGGTGCCGGTGACAGGCTTACCTTGTCAAGGGTCGGGGATTGGTGTATAAGTTTGCAACTGCTCTGCGGCGGCATAATGCTGCTCTTTTCTTTTTTTGCCAAGCCTCCAACAGGTACGCTTTATGAAAAAACAGCCGACCAAGAAGACCAAGTTTATTTTTATCACCGGCGGGGTCCTTTCCTCACTGGGCAAGGGTCTTGCCGCGGCCTCGCTCGGCGCGCTGCTTGAGAGCCGGGGGATGACGGTAACCTTTCAGAAACTTGATCCGTACATCAACGTTGACCCCGGGACCATGAATCCATTTCAACACGGCGAAGTGTACGTGACCGATGACGGGGCCGAGACCGATCTGGATATGGGCCATTACGAGCGTTATACCAACGCGGTCATGGCGCAGAAAAACAATTACACCTCCGGCCGCATTTACTATTCCGTGATCATGAAGGAACGGCGCGGCGAGTATCTCGGCGGCACGGTTCAAGTCATTCCGCACATCACCGATGAAATCAAGCGGGCCGTGCTGCAGCTCGACGGCTGTGTCGATGTCGCCATCATCGAGATCGGCGGGACCGTAGGTGATATCGAGGGGCTGCCCTTTATCGAGGCCATTCGCCAGTTGCGCGGCGACCTGGGCCGCGAGTACACCCTGTTCATCCACCTGACCCTGGTGCCCTACATCAAAACCGCCGGCGAGATGAAGACCAAACCTACCCAGCACAGTGTCAAGGGCCTGCTGGCCAGCGGTATCCAGCCGGACATCCTGGTCTGTCGGACCGAGACGCCGCTGTCTGCGGATCTGAAGAAGAAAATCGCCCTGTTCTGCAACGTGGAGGCGGACTCGGTCATCACGGCCGTTGACGTGGAAAGTATTTACGAGGTTCCCCTGCGGCTGCACGAGGAGGGACTGGACGACCGGGTCCTCGAAAAGCTGGGCATCTGGACCGGGGCGCCCTACATCAAGCCGTGGGAAGAACTGGTGTACAGGATCAAGCATCCCCGGCATACCGTCACCATCGGTATCACCGGCAAGTATGTGGACCTCAAGGAGTCGTACAAGAGTTTGAACGAGGCCCTGGTGCATGGCGGCATCGCTAATCAGGTCAAGGTGGAGTTCCGGTACATCAACGCCGAGGACCTGGAAGAGCATGACCCGGCGGAAATCCTGCAGGAGTGCGACGGCATCCTGGTACCCGGCGGGTTCGGCAGCCGCGGCATGGAGGGCAAGATCAAGGCCATTACCTATGCCCGCGAAAACAAGGTGCCTTTCTTTGGCATCTGTCTCGGCATGCAGCTTTCCGTTGTTGAATTTTCACGCAACATAGCCGGACTGGAAGGTGCGCATTCCACCGAGCTCAATCAGGAGACGCCCTACCCGGTCATTTACCTGATGAAGGAGTGGCTTGATTTCCGGACCGGCAAGACCGAGATCCGGGACGAAAATTCCGACATGGGCGGCACCCTGCGCCTTGGCGCCTATCCCTGCAGGCTGCGCGAGGGGACGCTGGCCCATACCGCCTACCGCCGGGAAGAGATCAGCGAGCGGCACCGGCATCGCTATGAATTCAACAACCTGTTCCGCGACCAACTGGAAAAGGCCGGCCTGGTGGTCAGCGGGACCTCGCCGGACAATACCCTGGTGGAGATTATCGAGCTGGCCGATCATCCCTGGTTCCTCGGCTGTCAGTTTCATCCCGAATTCAAGTCCAAACCCATGAAGCCGCATCCCCTTTTCAGGGAATTCATCAAGGCGGCCCTGACTAAAAGTCAGAAACCTGAATCCGTGACGGCTTGAGGGATGTTCCATGCAATATGTGGAATTTATTGTGTTATTGACGAATAAACTCATTTCCTGGTCATCACCGCGCCGCCCTGCGGGGCGCCCGATAACGGATCCAGGTAAAAAACACTAATTTTTTTGAGATTCGCCACCGCATGAATACGGTCTGCATGAACGATTTGCCAGCCGGCCCGCCGATCAGGATCGGCAGCGGCCAGCCCCTTTTGCTCCTTGCCGGTCCCTGCGTGCTCGAGTCCGGGGAACTGGCCCGGTCCATTGCCCGGGAGATGAAACGGATCTGCGCCCGGCTGGGAATCTCCTATGTATTCAAGGCCTCGTTTGACAAGGCCAACCGGACCTCCCTGGACTCTTTTCGCGGCCCGGGCCTGGAAAAAGGGCTGCGCCTGCTGGGCCGCATCCGGGAGGAGATCGAGGTACCGGTTGTCTCCGATGTCCACGAAGTTTCCCAGGTTGAGAGTGCGGCCGAGGTCCTTGATATGATCCAGATCCCGGCCTTTCTCTGCCGCCAGACCGATCTGCTGGTGGCCGCGGCCCGCTCCGGCAAGGTCGTGAACCTGAAAAAAGGCCAGTTTGTCTCGCCCTGGGACATGAAATATGCCGTCGCCAAAATGCGGGCCGCCGGGGGCGACCGCATTGTCCTGACCGAGCGCGGCTCAAGTTTCGGCTACAACAACCTGGTTGTGGATATGCGCGCCCTGCCCGTGATGCGCTCGCTCGGCTGTCCGGTTATCTTTGACGCCACCCATTCCGTGCAACTGCCGGGCGGCGCGGGCGGCAGCTCCGGCGGCCGGCGGGAGTTCATCCCCCCCCTGGCCCGGGCGGCCATGGCGGCCGGGATCGACGGCCTGTTCATGGAGGTCCACCCCGAGCCGGACCAGGCCCTGTGCGACGGCCCCAATTCCTGGCCCCTGGATCGGGTCGAGGGGCTGCTGCGACAGCTCCTGGCCATCCGGGCCGCGGCAGGGGTGCCGGATGATGAATGACCGGGGACCATGCCCGCCGGGCAAACCCGGCAACCGGCAGGCCGGCGGAACTCCGCCCTGCCCTGCCGACCGTGAATCGACCAGGGACCGGCGGGAACAGGACCGCAGCCGCACGCAACCCGTGGCACGAAGCGCCATGTGGAAATCGGCCCTGCCCCGGGCGAAACAGGTGCAACTCCTGCTCCTTGACGTGGACGGAGTACTCACCGACGGAACCATTATCTATACCCATGACGGCGGCGAGTCCAAGGGGTTTAACACCAAGGACGGCCTGGGCCTGCGGATTCTCCAGGAAGCCGGGGTGGCGGTGGGCCTGATAACGGCCCGCTCCTCCGCCTCGGTCAGCCGCCGGGCCGCCGACTTGCAACTGAAGTATGTCTTCCAGGGTACGAACAACAAAAAGCAGGCCTATGAAGAGATCCTGCGCAAATCCGGACTCCGGCCCGAACAGACCGCCTACATGGGAGACGACTGGCTTGATCTGCCGCTGCTCAACTTGGTCGGTCTGGCGGCAACCCCGGCCGACGGGGCGGCGGAAGTCAGGAGCCAGGTCCATTTTGTCACCAGCCGGCCCGGCGGTCACGGAGCGGTCCGGGAAGTCTGCGACCTGATTCTTGAAGCCAGGGGCCGGCTGGCATCCATGTTTGCCATCTACTCCAGATGATGATCATCAACCGCCGCAATCTGCTCTGGCTGGTGCCGTTATTCCTCTTCCTGAGCAGCCCGCTCTGGGAACCGTCAGTGGCCTCTTTCCTCAAACCACGAGGCGGTTACAATGCCGGCCGGGAGATAGCCAACGAGAAGCAGGCGCAGAATTTCGTCATGGATGCCATGACCCTCACCATGTCCACCAAAGGCCGGGTCGAGTGGGTGATCAAGGCCGCTCGCGCCTTTACCGGCAGCCGGGGCCGGATGATCGATATGGTTGATGTGGATGCGGTCTATACCGGGGACGGCCGGGACAGGATATATGTTTCCAGCAACCGCGGCCGCTATAATATCGACCAGCAGCACTTGATCCTGCAGGATAACGTTCGGGTCCGCAGGCCACTGGAAAAGCAGGAACTATATACCAACCTGCTCCACTATTATGATAGCACCAAGCAGGTTGTCAGCCCGGGGGACGTGAAAATCAAGGGACCGAATTTTTCCATTCAGGCCGGTCACATGAACTATGACCTGCTCAGCCATGCCTACGACTTCAGCAAAGGAGTTGTCTGCCGGCTTTAGCCCTTTCAGATAAAAAACCACCAGACGGATTGTGATGATTACCATTAACGAACATTATCTTAAACTGCAGTCCTCCTATCTTTTTTCCGACATCGCCGGGCGGGTTGCCGCCTTTCAGCAGGCAAACCCGGACCGGGAGGTGATCAGGCTGGGTATCGGCGACGTCACCAGGGCACTGCCGGCGGCCTGCATTGACGCCTTTCACCGGGCCGTGGACGAAATGGCCGTGGACAGTACCTTCCGGGGATACGGGCCCGAACAGGGCTACGAATTTCTGCGCGAGGCCATTGCCAAAAATGATTTTCAGGCCAGGGGCGCCGATATCTCCGCCGACGAGATCTTTGTCTCGGACGGGGCCAAGTGCGATACCGGCAATATCCAGGAACTCTTTACCACCAAGGTCAGGATTGCCATCCCTGATCCGGTCTATCCCGTCTATCTCGACACCAACGTCATGGCCGGCCGGACAGGCGGGTTTGCCGACGGCCGCTACCAGGGCATCGTCTATCTCGACTCAACCATCGAGAATAACTATGTCCCCGATTTGCCGTCAGAGCCGGTGGATTTGATCTATCTCTGTTTCCCCAACAACCCCACCGGTTCAACCATTACCAAGGAGCAGCTCAAGACCTGGGTCGATTTTGCCAGGGACACCAAGGCGCTCATCCTCTTTGACGCGGCCTACGAGGCCTTTATCCGGGACGACTCCCTGCCGCACTCCATCTATGAGGTCGACGGGGCCAAAGAGGTGGCCATCGAATTTCGCAGCTTTTCGAAAAATGCCGGTTTTACCGGCACCCGCTGCGCCTATACCGTAGTGCCCAAAGAGTGCCGGGCCTTTGATTCCCGGGGCGACAAACAGGCCGTGCAGCCGCTGTGGAACCGCCGGCAGTGCACCAAGTTCAACGGGGTCTCCTACCCGGTGCAGCGTGCGGCCGCGGCCGTATACAGTGAGCAGGGCCGGGCCCAGAGCAAGGCCCTGGTCGATTATTACCTGGACAACGCCGCCCTGATCCGCAAGGCGGTGGCGGACCTGGGCTATGACTGCGCCGGCGGCATCAACGCACCCTATATCTGGATCCACGGCCAGCGGGATTCCTGGGAGTTTTTTGATGAACTGCTGAACAGGGCCGGGGTTGTCTGCACGCCCGGTGCCGGTTTCGGCACATGCGGGCAGGGTTATATCCGGCTGTCGGCCTTCAATTCGCACGAAAATGTGGAAAAGGCCATGGAGCGAATCCGTCTGGCCCTCGGCTGAACCAAAACCGCTCCTCACCCAGGCGGCGCTTTGCTTAAGCTCCTTGTGCCGGTGCGGGACCAAGGAGCGCTGCCCCGGACGGCCGCGTTGTCGGCACTGTAATCATGTGCAGGTATAAAACTGCTTGATTTGGCAGGGGTTCCTTAGTATGCCAATAAGCAGCCTCAATTGAAGCTTGTTCAGATATGGTATCTTTGACCGCAGGGGGTATATCATTTTTGACTTTTTCAGCAGACCACTGATCCATTCCGTAAAAAAAGGAAACCGCATGATGCGCCTG